>ENA-OQCL01000169-OQCL01000169.1-human-gut-metagenome-genome-assembly--contig:-NODE-169-length-36617-cov-7.186681_pt1 | contig 36617 bp, 35 predicted proteins | sample MGYA00242502_ERZ504586 | MGnify/ENA primary metagenome ERZ504586 (study PRJEB26092, sample SAMD00036316) | human gut metagenome | host: Homo sapiens | study: EMG produced TPA metagenomics assembly of... | reverse complement strand
GTTTAAGCCCAAAATAGCAAAGCGGCTAATTGGAGGCGAACGATGGAAATCAGTGTTCCAATGAGTGATTTCGCGCCCATTCACAAAAGAATTGATACGGCTGCAAGTAAACTCGAAGCCGTCCGGCTTGCTATCGATGAGCCCTCGTCCGAGTCGCCTGCAATGGATTCGTTTTACGAGTGTGTTCAGCGGCTAGAAAAGTTGAAAAGGCAGTATGATCGGCTGCTCGCGAACGACAGTTACAGGCTTTTTCAAATGTCATCCGCATTCGAAGGGTCAGATTCTGCGATAGCAGCGCAATACGCTGAGAAGATTTACAAAAATCATCGGATGAGCCCTGCAGAGGGGACGTATTACTACAACGTCATTGAAAAGCACGTCACCGGTGAGGCCAAAGTTGAATAGGCGTGGGAGCGAGAGGTAACGCCATGGCATCATACGATGTTAAATACGCGGAAGTGCAGGAGCTCTTCAACAAATTCAATCTTTTTGACGAAGAGCTAGGCGAGGCGATTGAGCGCGTGGATAAGCGCGTTACCGAACTTGTTGAACTTGAAAGCTTCAAGGGCGCTGCAGCGGAATCAATCAAGCGATATTTTGCCGACCACAAGAAGATCCTTGAACGAATCCAAATGCTGGCTGAGCAGTTGGGCCATGAATATGCGGCGGCATATTATAACGAGTTTCTTGCCTATCCCATCGAGGAGACTCACGATGATGCGCGCTGGCCGCGAGAGGTGCTTAAGAGCGCGCAGAGCAAAATGTTTTCAATTCGATCGGCCAGCTTGGCATCGGCCGACAGCGAGATAGTTAAAGCAAAGGCTGAAGCACCAACCGGCATAGGCTTCTCCTATCCGACCATAGATAGCATCGTGGCGGAAATGGAGAGGCAAGAGAAGAAGACCGAGCGGGTGACGGAGGGCATTGAGCGCATCGAGAACAGTGGGAAGCAGGCATTTGCAAACCAGGAATCTGGGTTTTCTCAGCTCGCGACTTCGCTTAGTTCGCTCATAGCCCACTATAGTTCAGGCAATATCGACATGACATCTTATCCAAGCGGTACGTTTGAATCGCTAGAAGAATCTACGGGTGTTGCTGCAGCAGTGGAGACATGCGCTTCATATCAGCAGGCAACGGAAGATATTGCATTAAGCGCTAAGCGAGACAGCATTAAGAAAGAGCAAATTCGCCTCCAGCGGGAATGGGAAGAGGAGGCTAAGAAGAAAGAGGATGCTAGTTGGTGGGGATTTGGCCTCTCTGCAGCGCTCTTGATCGTTGGGGTTGCTGCTATCGCGGTCGCTCCCTATGCCTCAATGCCTGTCGCCGCTTCCCTGTTCGGAGCCGGCTCGAGTTCTTTAGGGCTGGTAAGTGGCATGTTCGAAACAAAGTCCCGAGCTGACAATATTATCGACCAGCGGGGCGGGGATGTACGTGCGGACCGAGATACGACGATGGAAGATATTGCAAGCGATGCCAAAGATGTTGTTGATTTAGGCGATGCGGTGAATTCCTATCCTGAGGAGCCTGAAAAGCTTAAGAAATGGGCGGTCGACAAGGGGCTCGATGGTGCATATAGCGAGGTAAGTGAAGAGAATCAGTATCAATCTAAAATTGTTCGAGAAGGCGGATCGGGGATATACGACGTTGTTACAGAGGGCGTTTCTGGATCAGTCACCTTAAGCGGTCCTAAGGCAATCGTAAAGATGTATAGCGTTAAATACGATTACGAAGCTTCAAAAGCCGACACAAAGCTCGACGAAATCTATGATCGCCAGCAACGCGTGGACAAGCTTATTGATTACTACCAGGAGGACTCGCTTATTTCCGGTGATGATCCAAAGGCTTGGAATTAGTGGCTTGCCCTGGTGACAGGGTGGTGGCGCGTATCGCTATGGTATTCGCGGGCTACGGTGGCAGCATGGCCGCCCTGCGCAACTGATAGAGACGGGATTACGATGACGGAATACCAGATAAGGCAATCGATTCGTCAGCAAGAGCTTGAGATTGAACGATTGCGCGCGGAAATTCGTGACTGCCAAGGTAACGTTAGCAAACCTTAAGACTGAAATCGAAGGCATTTCAATCGATCAGCCAACTCAGAGCGGGAGCGGTTCGACGGCAGAACGGATGGTTGAGGCGGCAGAGGCTTTTGAGGCAGCGCGCCAAGCGCTTGCAACCCTTGTTGGCAATAGTGTTGAATTCTTCCAAGGCGTGAAGCAGAGCTATCAAGATGCAGATACTGAGGCATCGCGGGCGTTAGCGGGAGAGTAGGTTTCGATGAAGCGTGATTTTTCTGATGAGGCTAAGGCGAAGCTTCTTTCCCTCGTCGATGACGTGGAGACAGAGAAATGGTGCGATGCGACCGATTGGATAGGAGATCGGTTCAGCGACCTCCAGTTTGCCGTTGGCTTGCTTAAACTCGATGATGATTTGGGAAATGTAGATGCGTTCCACAAGAGCATTATCGATAAAAACAATATGAGCAAGGCAAGGATTGAAGAGATTTTCAGCAATGTACGAAGTATCGATCAAAGTTATGGAACGCGCTTTGCGTCTCTTGCGGCACAGGTGCAAAGCGTAAAGCGTATCATTGACCAAGCGGCTATGGCAGTCGCCCCTGGTAACAGCTCGATAGATCCCGTTGCGATGGCGACGCTCAAAAAACGCGCTCGCCGAATATGCTGCTGAACGAGAGGTATATAGCAAAATGGCGGGAGACGGGATTACTGAAGAAGATCTTGCTGAGCTAGATGATAAGGTGCTGCAAAACAGTTTGAGTGGCATTATCGCAAATCTGTCCGAGCATCTTCCCAATATTGAGCTCGGCCAGACTATTGAACTGGCAATAGGCGTTGGTCTTGTTGTGTATTACTCGGTAACAGGAAAAACAGATGGCGATTCGCCTATTGATGTGAAGGCTGCTATTGAAGACAACAGGCTAAAATTCCAAAACTTTGGCGTATCCACTGAAGCCGGAGATAAATTGAGGGTAAACAGCAACGCTGCAAGCGATGGAGATTTCAGCGTGTCAATTAATAGCGATGTTGCTTCGGCGGAAATAAATCAGGAAGGCATTGAGGGCAGTGCGTCGGTGACAATAGGCGATACGACCTATACAACTAAGATGTCTTTCGGCTTTGATTGCGAGTTGAAGTATGAGGAGTCAATTACAAGCAAGTTACCTGGTGAAAATAGCATTACCTCAACAATTGGTATCAAGAAGAAGGTTGGCGACAGCCCGCAGTGGAAGCCGTTGCCTGTCCGTGTAGCTGAACCATCGCCGAGCTATTCCTTCCCAGAGATTGACGTAGACTGGGAGGCGGTCGCAATCGGTGTTGGCATTACGGCTTTTGCCGCAGGCCTGATACTCGCCGCCCCAACGGGTGGAGCGTCATTGGTGCTTTGTGCGGCATGATTTGGGGGTTGATGGGCATGAACGTGGCGTCTTTTCGGATGCATAGCGGGTTAATTAGCTGTGCAGTGGCTGTAGTCTTAGGATTGTTGCTGGCGGTGGCGGGGTGCTCTCAAGATGCTCCTTCTACGGGGTCTTCTATTACCCGTGATAATGGATTCTCTGGCCAGGATGGTCAGACCTACGAGATTGTTTACAATGCGTCTATGATTCGTTTACGTGGGTTCGAGGACGCCGAGGCTATTATCAATGATGCCGCCGGTCTCGAAGGCTCTGCTGAGAACGGTCATTTGGGTGCGCAAGAGACCGATGATGGCAGCGCGTGCCTTACGTACTCGCAGAAGCAATACGACTACCAGGTCGCGTGGACTGAAGACGAGCTCGTCTCTGCGGCAAGCTCGTTCGCCGCGTCGTACACGGGCAGCCGTGTCGAGGTCTCCGGCGATGCCCAAACCATCGACTGCTACCTGACCTACGAGACTGTGACGGATGCTGCCTCGCGCCAATGGGCAAGCGACGTGGCCTACCTCGAGATGCTCTGTGGGCAGAAACAGATCCTCTCGCATCCCGGCGATGGGGCGTGGCGCGTGGTGATCAACGTTTACAACGCGGGCACAGGAAAGCTGGTCGCGACGGGCGGGTCCGACACCGGCGACGTCACCTTCAACCAAGACGACTGGAAGGCGAGTGAGTGAGTATGGCGGAGCGCGTAGCCTTGTTTGACAAATTGGAGATGGATTTGCCTAAAGGGTTTTCGCTCATGGATGAGTCGGAGCAAGGGCACTGCTTCGGCGGTGGCACGTTTCCGCTTGCATATTGTGACCGCGAGGCCCAGGCGGTGCTTGGCGTGAAGCTTGGACCGCGTGAGCTTGCTGAAGGCGAGGTCCCTGGACGCATCTCTGAATACCAGCAGTCATACCAGCGCATGGCACCGGGCTTCGCCATGGGCGAGATGCGCCTTAAGGAAGATGGTCTCAAGACGGGCGTGCTTTCGTTTAAGTCTAATGCCCCAACGCGAGACCTTCTCAACATGGTTGCGGTTGCAAGCGTTGACGGCGAAGAGCTGTTCGTTATGCTCGCATGCGGCATGGAAGATGGCATTGCCTTCATGAGAAAGTTCGTACACATGGTTGAGGGCATGCGGCTCACCGAGCGGGCGTGAATCTAGGCGTATCATAACGGCGGCAGTGCGATATGGCAGGGGGGCAACGCATGCGGCGGGCGATGAGCAGCGGGAATAACCGGGTTGCAGCGGGAGGCGAGTTCAGGGTCCTCGCGGCGTTCTGCCTTGCGCTCGCGCTGTGCGTGCTGCCGATTGCTGGTTGCGGTGCACTCGATGGGCTCTCGTCAGGCGAGGCGTCCGGAAGTGCCCAGCGCTCGGCTTCCGAGACGGTCTCCATCGTATACGACCCGGCCCTGCTTAACGTCATGGGCTATGAAAGCGCTGACGAGGCAGTTGAAGAGAGCGGGGCGTCTCACGACCCCGGCTCCGAGTCCGGCTATCTGGGCGCGACTGCGCGGGACGACGGCTCGGTCGAGCTGACGTATTCTGCAGAGCAGTACGACTATACGGTCGACTGGACGAAAGGCCAGATAGAAGGTGCCTGCACGTCGTTCGCGAGCTACTATGCCGGCTGCTCGCTTGAGGTCGCCGAGGATTGGCAGACGATCGACTGCTATCTAACGCCCGATGTGGCGACGTCGGTTGGAACGTGGCTCTCGGCCATCCAGAAAGTGGAGGTCTGCTGCGCTCAGATGCAGGCGCTCGAGCACCCGGGCGACGGGACGTGGGCCGTGACGATCAGGCTGTACAACGTCGAGACCGGAGAGCTCGTGACGAGCGCCTCCTCGGAAGGCGGCACGCTGAGCTTCACGCCGGAGGGTTGGGCATAAACGGCCTGCGGATACTGCCACGAACACTTGTGTAACAAGGTGGCAATCTGTTGGTCGTGGTCGATTATAAACGTGTAAAACTGAATGATTTGCGAGTCCGAATAATTGTATTTCGGCGCTTTATCTTCTGCGGCTTGCTAGGGCGTATCGAGTGCCATCGCCAACGCGCGCTCGGAGACGCGGTAGGGCCGGCGCGTCGCAACGTGAGCTGTTGAACAACCCTCTCCGGGCGGTTTTCGGTGCCGCGCGCACACCTCCGCGGCGATAATGGGAGCATGCCGCGCCTCGTGCGCCTCGTTGCCACAGGGGGGCTCGACCCCGGGAGGTTTCGGCGAATTGACGCCAGATTCATCGAGGACGAAAGCCCGTCAACGTATTCGGGTCGCTGTTGATGCATTCAAGGGCATTCCGCCTGAAAAGGCGTATGTAACGCTGGGCATCGGAGGAGGTTTCGCACTCGATGAGTTCATCTCATGCGATGGCTCTCGGCATACGATGAACCGTGCTTTTCTCAACGTGCTTGCGCATTATCTTGGAAATCTTGACGCTTTTCAAGGGTGCCTTATGGATGCGGGGGCAACGGGCCTGCATATTTTTGTAGAAGCGGATCCCGCTCGAGCGTGCAAGACGGCCTGCCGGCTGTTGGAGGGCGTCTCGAATCTTCCGGTCGAGCGTGAAGCTTTTGAACGGGCGCGAGAGACGGCGATTGAACGCTTCGCCCGGTACTATAAGGATGAATCGTTCAGGGCTCATTATCATGCCTTCGAAAAGCTCCATTACAATAAACGCTTTTCGCTTTCATCCCTGGCACACGATGTTAAGGGCATTACATTTGAGGAGTTCTCTTCCCTCCTTGGGATGCTGCTCGAACCGGGCAACCTCTGCATGCACATCCTTGGCTCCATCGATTATGAACAGCTTCGCGCTCTGGATACGGCGCTAAGCGACGAGGTGGGGCATCGTCCAAGCATCCAATGGGTGGCTTCACCGCGCGACCCGTATCTTTGCCAAGACGCTCATGTTGTAATACGCGGGCGCACGGAGCTCTGCGTGACGGTCATCGCGTTGCTTACCGATTGTTTGGAAGCGACGGCAGCAGAGAAAAGATTGCTGGTCGATCTGCTTGCTTCGGCACCGGGCCTTCCCGCCTGCGTGGTAGAGGCCGACGCACTCGACGCGGGCCTCATCTTCGAGCAGCAGCGCCCAAAACCGGTAAAGAGCCAGTTGGCATTTCCAGGGCCCGATACATTCGAAGCTGCAAGAGGTGCCGTGCTTGCCCGATACGCCTCAATGGCAAAGAACGATCCTCGAGCATATGGAGCGCTTGCAACAGACGCCATCCTTTCGGGATTTACCGTAAGCGATTACCTCGAATCGGTCTCTGCCTGCTCTTTTAGCGATTTTGAGCAGGTACGCATGAAGCTTGATCCATTTCTTCGTGAGTTCCAGGTGGTAGTGGAAAGGGTGAGTGGGCATGGCAGAGTTGTTTCTTGATCCTACGGGGTTTGATAGCCAGACAGATACGTTTGTTTCGGCGTCTGAGTCAGCGAAAGCTGTCTCCTATTCGTGCGATGCAGGGTCAGCGGAATTGGCGAGCGTCGAGCGGTATGTTGAATGCATCACAGAATTCAACAATACCGTGAAAGAATTTGGCTTATTGCTCGACAGCGATGCAACCGCCCTGCGCGAGATAAAGGCGCAGTGGATGAATACCGACAACGCTATTGCTAACTACACGATAGGTGAAGTGGCTCTCAAGGGATTTAAGGTGCTCTTCGGACTGGATGAGGAGTGACGAAGATGGCTGTTTCAAGCGGAAATCTTAAACTTGATAACAGGTCTCTTGATTCAATGGCGGAGGCTATTTCGTCATACGAAGAGACGGCCCAAGATGCGTTCTACACATTTTACAAAGCTGCGTATATCCTGTCCGCATCAAGTCATTATCGGGGACAATCGGCAGATGCGTTCAAAGCATATATGACAAATGGCCCCGTTAACGTCGTAACAGAGTTGCTCGACATCACCTCCGACCTGTCGATGATCGCAAAAACGGTCAAGGAGACGTTTCTCCAGGTGGAGCCAAACTCAAATGGACGCATTGGGCAAGCGGAGCTAGTCAATGTGCAGCAGGGATCGGACAAGCATGCGGCTTCGCTGGAAGACTATAAAGGGGAGATAAACGCGACGCTCAACCAGGCGGCGGAGTACATCTCCCCGGTTGGACTCAACTATTCCGACATAACCGCAGCATACCAGCAAGTCGATGCCACCATCGATACGATCGATACGAACCTCGCCACGGCGGATCAAAGCTCTAAGGCGTTTGTCGACGAGCTCTATGAACGCATCTCGAAGCTTAAGCTCATGATTAGCAATTTGCGGACATCATGCTATGCCGGCGGCTCGTTCAATGAGGAGGGGCGTCGGGTCTTGCAAGCCGTGAATGGTACGTCACGGCGGCCAACACGACTCTAGCGCTTAAGCTCGAGGAAGACCCCTTCTCGTATGAGGCGGGAGAGGTTACGCTTACCGAAGACCAATGGGTTGCCGGCCTTTGCCAAGATGTGTACGCCTATGCGGGATATTCACTCCTTGCCCGAGGTTGGGAATATGGCGCTCAGGATGGCACCGTTTACGCGAATGGATATTTCTCCGCGATTCAAGGCGATGCGCGGGCGCAGTTCACAGAATTTGCGGTTGCCGAAGGGCAGGCTCGTGCTGGATATGTCGAAGGCGATGTTAAGGCTGGATGGAGCGATGAATACATTGGCGCTCATGCTGAGGGGAGCATCGGCATAGCGCAGGCGGAGGGCAAGATTCGCATCGGACCCGAAGAATTTGGTGGCTTTATATCGGGGGCTGCGGATTTCTGTACGGCAGAGGGAGCGGCGGCCTTCGAGCTCGAGGATGATGGGGAGTTTGCCATCGGCCTTAAAGGTGAAGCGACGGCTGCGCAGGCAAAGGCTACAGCCGGCTTCGACTTCCTTTCCTACTCATCTGATAACGATGGGTCTACCTTTGGCGAAAAGGAGAAGAAGCGTCTGTTTGGAGCCAGTGCAAGCGCCAAGGCGGGCGCTGGCGCGAGCGCAGGGGTTTGTCTCGAGAGCGAGACGGCTATCGAGGGAAACTTCGTAAATGTCAACGCTACGTCGTTCAGCCTCGATCTTTCGCTCATCGTTGGCTTCGAGGTCGATGTTACCGTCCCAACGTTGTCGTTCAAATGGCCTTGGTAGGGGGTGATTCATGTGTCGAATCAAGATCAGGTAGATCAATACAGGCGGCAAATGAATCAAAAGAAGCAGGAGCTTGACGCTGTGCAAAGCGAGCGGAGCCAATACATGGCGACAGCTCAAAGAATCGGAGAGATCTACGATCGCCTGGCACAAAATAAAGCGACTGTTCGCGAAAAGCGCGATGCGCTCAACAGCTTTAAAGATGACGAATACGCCTGGTTTGTAGGCAGCCAATATGATGAGGCATATCGAGGAAGCGTGCAGACGGTGGTGGGTTCCTACGACACGCTCATCAAGCTTCTTGATACGAATCTTGATATGCTTAACAACGAGCGACGGAGGTACGAGAATAAGGCCTATGAATGCGACGGCCTTATCGGCGTGCTCGAGAGGGGCATCAACTATCTCGGCCGCTCGATTCAGAACCTCATTAACTAAGGGTGAGATGTATGAAAATACGTGCGGTTGTACCGTTGCGCTATCAAAATCTGCTCGAGCGCGACGACGCAAAACGAGAGCTGGCCGATATCCAGGCATTTCTTGATACCAGCGGTATTGAATATGGAGAGGGCGCCATCGAGTTTACGCCGTTGAGCATGAGATACGTCCATAGCGATCGACAGCTTCATATGGCGTGCCTTTTTGTTAACACGCTTGAGGGCGCCATACAAGAGCTTCACGCGGTCGTTCGCTTGAAGCTCGCCGATGGCTCTGCTGGGCGGAGCGGTTCGGCTGAGGCTGCTCGGAATGCGGTATTTGCCAAGACGACCTTCGACTTCGCCCCTGATTTCATGGGGAGGCTCAATCGAGGGGAGGCAATGCTTATTCACATAGGCATTCCGACGAAGGGGCTTCACGAGGACGAGGCTTTCTCGGTGCGCGATTTCGCCATTTCGGTTTCGGAAGTTCGCGTGACGCCTGCTCCCCCTCTTGACGAGCCGGACGAACGAGAGGGCTGCGATGATGTTTGGTAACAGCGGAGACGGCTTTGTAGAGTGCTTGGGCACGATCGAGCAGTTTGGAATCTGGGGACCATATAACTATTGGCGGGTACGCGTCTCGTACGTAGTGGCCGGGGTTCGCTATGAGATTACCGAATCGGTCAAGATGGTGTCTCGCGCCATCAAGCTGGGCCCCATTCCCATCGGGCAGGAGCAGGTTCCCAAATTGCCAACAACCGAGGTGGGGGCAGCTGTTACGGTCTGCTATGACCCTAATCAGCCCTTTCGGGCGTATTTGCGCGAGAACGTTGGCCATATGACTACCGACTAGCAGCCATATGGCATTGACCTGCCTGGATGGCCCATGTAGCTGCTCCGGTCCCGCCTGAGGATGAGGCGCGCCGGACGACGCACCGAGCTTGGCGTGGAACCGCGGATTGCTCGCGATAACGCGCTCCTATCGCGCCGGATGACGTGGCGAGTGCAGACGGCCGGTAGGTGTTGCACAACCCAGCCGACCGGTTTTCTGCTTTGCAGAAGGGCCGCGGCGGTGATAATGGGAAAAGCGATGCTGCGGCATACGGCGTAGAAAGGGGACATCATGGCCAAGGTCATGTTCGATGTGCTGCTTCCCTCGACGGGCAGGCACTACGACTTCTGGGTGCCCGAGGACATGCCGATGCAGCAGGTTTCCCAGCTCGTCGCCGAGGCCATGCAGGTCGCCGAGCCCGACTATTACGAGGCGGCCCCCGACGCGGCCCTCATGTACGTGCCCACGGGCGAGATCCAGGAACCCTCGGCCACCGCAGCGGAGATCGGCTTCACCGACGGCGACGCGTTCGTGCTCGTCTAAGAGCGGCCGCCCATGAAGTTCAAGGTCGTCTATCGCAAGAAAACGGGCATCAAGCGCTTTCGCATCGAGAGCGATAAAAACGATGAGCTCGGCTACGCGGAAGCCGAGGCGCTCAAGCGCGGCGGCCTTTCGTCGCTCGTGCCGCTCACGTACGAACAGCGCGGCCGCATCTACCGCTTCACCTACGCTGCGCAGGGTTTCGTGCCGCTCAGCAAGATGACGGGTGAGCCGTTTGCACCCCGCCAGCTGGAGCGCATGCTCACTTCGTTCTACACCCTGCTGCTCGAATGCGAGAACAACGGGCTCATGCGGCAGCGCGTGTGCGCGGACCCTGAGTACATCCTTTACAACGAGGCGGCCCGGGAGTGTCGCTTCATCTACGTGCCGCTTCAGTCGTTCGCCCCGGTGGAGAACGACCTTAAGGGGGCGCTCATCTATATGTGCGACCGCGCGAAGGTGCCGCCGGCTGAGGTTGCTCTGCGCGAGCGCGTTCTGGATTACCTGCGGCGCACGGCGGTCTTTACGAGCGTAGATTTCGGCGCGTTCCTGCAGAGCATGGGGCTTGTGGGCGAGGATGGCGCGTATCTTCCCGACATTGCTCGCAACTCAGCATGGCTCGATACCGATCAGCTGGGAGACCGCGCGAACCATGGACTCGATTTCGTAGCGGCGCAGCAGCGTGCGGCGGTGCCGACTCGATTGGAATGGAGGCTCGTGCGCGTGGCAACGGGCGAAAGCTGGTTGTTGGGCGCGGGAACGTATGACGTGGGCCGAATGCCGGAATGCTCGATTTCTCTGCCGGATGTGGTGGGGCTCAGCCGCAATCATATGGAGTTTCTGGTGGAGGGTTCGGGTTGTTACGTGCGCGATTTGGGGTCGACCAATGGCGTGAACATCATGGGGCACGCGTTCCGCGAACGTCTATGTGCCGGTGAGCGCAGGCGATAGGCTCACGTTGGGCGAGGAGCAGTTCGAGATTCAATAGCAGGTGGATTACACGGCAGCGTAGGGAGGCAATATGGGGGTCGAAGTGATGGAGCGCCAGCTAGATAATACCCGCGCGGCGCTGCGCGAGCTGGAGCGGGAGCGCGAGGGGCTTGCCTCCTTCATGACCCAGGTGGCGAATGGTCGTGCGGAGTTTGAGGGACAGCTCGCGCGCAAACGCAACGTTGCCCAGCGCATGCGCCTGGTGCCCAATGCTAAGCTTGCGCAGGGAATTGCCGGGCTCATCGACAGCCGCCTGGACAATGGGTTCTCGGGGGGTATCGAAGGCTGCTTTGACGGCGTGGCGCGCGAGGGCCAGCGGGCAATCGCTCAGGTAGAGCAGGAGATACAGCGGACTCGGGCCACCATCGCTTCGCTAGAAGACAACATCTTAGCCGAGCGGCGGCGCATCGCAGAAGAGGAGCGGCGTCGTGCCGAGGAGGCAGCGCGTGCTGCAGCCGAGGCGGCTCAAGCGGCTCGGCAGGTATAGGAGGCGGATATGGATATCGTTATTGCGGATGCCGAGATGCGCACGGCGGCGGGTGCCATCGAAGATGCGCTCTACCAGCTCTCGTCCATATGCTCCCGTGCGGTGCCCATCATCAAAGGGCTTCAAGACACCGGCGCGCTTTCGTCCGAGAATCTCGACGAAAAGTACCAACAGCAGCTGGCCGACCACTTGAATGCCCTGGCAACGACCATGGAGGAGCTGCATGAGGGCGTGCTGACGGATGCCATGGCATTTGTGGGGCAGATCGACGAAATCGATTCGTTCGTGTACTAGGGCCGCGCTTTTGGGGTCCAAGCGAGAGGGGCGCTATGAGCACTATCACCGTAGACAAAAACGGCATCCTTGATGTGGTCGCCGGGCTCCGTGCATTGCAGGCCATGACGGCGGAGTACGAAGCGTTCTCGGTTTCGTTTGGGCAGAGCAGGGGGCCGCAGGCCGTGGCGCTGAGCGAGGCGGCTATGCGCGTGGCCGCGCTTGCCCAGGCGCAGGACGAGCTCCTTGAACAGATTATACGGGGCATTGTGTATGACGCCGAGGCCTTGGGCACGGTCGATGCCGAGCTTGCCCAGGCGCTGCTCGCCGAGGGGAGTGCGGCGTCATGAGACATACGGCGGGGTTCCGTGCAGCGTGGAGCAGTTTGGCGTGCCGTGCGGCTCCAGGCTGTCCGTCGTGCGGCCATGCGGGGCATGCGAAACGGGTGGCTGGCATAGCACGAGGCCGCTTGGCTTGCGTGTTTGCAACGGTGGCGTTGCTGGCAATGATGATGTTGGGAGGGTGCACGATGGTGCAGGATGCAAGTTCGCAGATGTCGCGGGGTTCGCAGGGGGCGGCGTCTCGCGCGCAGACGACCCAGGACCAAAGTACGCCTTTCCCTTGGCAGAAGGATACTGAGCTCACCGACGACCTCGAACGCGTGGCGGGGACGCTCGGCATGAGCGAAGACGAAATTGAGCAGATGCGCGTCGATGGCGTGGACGAGAGTTCGTGGCGGCTCTTGGCGCCGGCGCTTGCGGCCGAGGAGCACCTGGCGCAGAAATACGGCATCGGGTTCACGGCGATCGATTGCTACTACAACCTCACCGACGACCAGCAGGGCAACCGAGCCTGCATGGTGCGTGTGACGCCGCAGGCTGGTGAAAACGCTGGCAACGAGTACCTTGTGCGCTGTGATTGGACCCAGGATGCCGCAGGCCCGGTGTGGACCGAGGATTATCTTGCAGCGGCTCGTGCCGGCGAATATGCCGCCTATGTTGAAAGGCTTTTGGAGCCCGGACTTACCGACATAGGACCTGGCCTGGCCATTACCGCGCAGTTCTATGAGGGCGATATGTTCGGCGACGACGAAGGCCCGGCGACCCCCATCGCCGAGCTCGCTCGCGCGCATATGGGCGAACTCTATGTGTACGTGCGGCGCACGGAGGGCATGGACGAAGCGGCGTTCGATACCGAGGTCGCGACCATCGCTGAGGCGGCGCGCGCGACGGGGCTTCGCCTGTACATCACGGCGGGCTGCATCGACCGTCTGGGTGCCGATGAGGAGCTCACGCTCGAGGTGGGGGCTGGCGCCATGCGCAACCGCGATGCCACCGATGCCGAGCACCTGCTTCCCGTGTGCGTGTGGCGACGGTCGGTTGCGGTGAACGAGGCGAGCAGGACGAGCGCGGAGGGCGCGCAAGTCGCGTCCTAGCTGTGACAAAAGGAGGTGCACGATGGCGTTAACCGACGCGCAGGTGGGCATGCTCGATGTGTTGACCTACGAGAACGAGGGTGGCGGAGGCATTTTTTCGGCAAGCGATGTCAAACAGGGGGCGGCCCTGGGCGATATTGTCAACCGCTACCTTGCTTCCGGTAACGAGACGAATGCTGATCGCGCGCTGCTCGAGGCGATTGCTAGCGACCCAGACCTCAGCAGCCTACGCCTGATCGATATCGACTCGTATAACGCGCGCGGCTCTCGAGCGCTGGCGTTCCAGTCGCAGGACGCTGCGGATACCTATGTGGTCTTCAAGGGCACGGGCACCGGTGAGACCATTGAGGGCGACGCGACCAACTCGGAGTGGTACACCGACGCCATGGGCCTCTCGTCCACCGACACGCAGCCGCAACGCGAGGCCAAGGCCTATCTTGAATACATCGAGGGCCGCTTTGGCGGGTCGATCACGGCGACCGGTCATTCCAACGGTGCCAACAAGGCCATGTACGGTGCCATAACCACCGACGTGGTGGACCGGTGCGTGGTGTTTGACGGTCAAGGATTCAGTGCCGAGTTCCTGGATAAATACGCCGATCGCATCGACCAGAACGCGCACCTCATCTCGTATTACGGGCTCGAGGGCGACTACGTGGGCCCGCTTCTGCTGCCGCTTCCCATCGATAAGCGCTACATCAAATATGGCGACTCGTTTGACCCCGACGACCCGCTTAACACCTTCGCGATGAATCACGGTATGGACTCGTTTTACACCTCGTTCATACAGGACGACGGCTCGATTCGCTATGAGTTCTCGGCGGGCGAGCAGTCGGAGTTCTCGCGCGAGATAGAGAATCTCATCCAGCACATCTGCGACAACACAACGCACGAGGAGCTGAGTTTGGTGGCTCCCGTTATGGGAGAGCTCCTCGACTCACTGAGGGGCAGCAAGGGCAAGAGCGTGGGCGAGGTGTTCTCGGACGAGAACAACCGGGCGGGCGTGCTCTTGCTCGTTGCCCTGCTTGTCTCGTACGACGGGCTTTCCGATTTCGTCTCGGCGGGGCTCGATGCCTTTGGAGATTCCATGTCCGAGGAGGACCGACGCGATTTTGAACTGCTGCTCCAGCTTTCGAGCAATCTGTACTCGGTGCTCACGCATTTTGGTTTAGGAGCGTTCCTTGGGACTATGATTGACACGGCGGGCATCAGTCTCAAGGTTGGCGGGTCGATGGTGTTGGGGCTTTCTCACGCGGCGCTTGGATTCGATCCCATGAGGAGTAATCTGGTGCGTGATTTTAGCGAGGAGAAGCGCCAGGAGCTGCTCTCAATCGTGCGTGAGATTGAGAACGAGCAGTGGTTCGATCCCACACGCTGGGACGTGGTGTACCGGGCCGAGAAGTTTTTCGGACGGCTCAACATAGCAAACTACCAGAACGATATGCGCACGTACTACCGCAAGGTGGCCGATATCGAGGGAACGACCGAGGCACAGGTGAACCAGATCTTCGCCGGCGTGGAGGCGGCGAGCAAGCAGTACCAGAGGCGGGTACAGGAGAGTTTGGGTGAGGCGCTTGCCGTCATTCAACGCGCTGCGCCGTTGACAGCGTAGGGGCCAAAGATGAGGCATGGAGCGCTCTCCCGCATGTAACCGATTGTTAACGCAGGGCGTCCATGTCTCTCTGGGCAAATGAGTTATTACATAAAGTGCACGAGTTGTGACAAGCTGGTTGCACGCTGTTCCGGCGATGCAGTAAGACAAATAGAGTCGGTAGGGGAGCGTTTGGGAGAGCGGCCGATGTGGCGCGCGAGCCCAAGCGCGCTTGCAGCGCGGAGGTGTTCGTCGTGGACGCGTGCCGATGTGCCCGGTTCGTGAATGTCTATGATGCCGAGCTGCTGAGCGAATCTGCTCGTTCGCGGGTGTTCCGCGGGGTGGTTGCTCGGGGCAGCTTGGCTGGTTTGCCTTGCGTCTACAAGGAGTTTTCGGGATCAGCTGCCTATCTGCGGCACCACGACGCCCTGCTATCCGCTCTCGAGCACGCCCAAGCGAATGCGGGTGGCGGATGGCGCGGCACTATTTCTGGCTTGCCGCGCATGTACGGTCACGCGCTTGTCACCTTGCCCGATGCTACCGAGCTCCTGTGCTGCTCATACGCGTGGGTCGAGGGAACGTCGTTGGCGCGCGTGCTGGTCGATGGCGGTGCATCCGAGGCGCGGCGTGTGCTGCGTGCGCATCCGGCCAACGCGCTTTCGCTAGCAGCGGCGATTGCGCGTGCCGTTGCGGCGATGCATGATGCGCTGCCGGGGCAGGTGCTGGTACATCAAGACATCAAGCCTTCGAACATCGTGGTCTCGCCGCTGTTCGCGATGCCGGTTAAGGGCCCTGCAGCTGTGCCGTCTCCGTTGGTCACACCCGCTGCATGGGATTGCACGCTCATCGATATCGATTTGGCGTATGCCGTGCCGGCAGCGGACGGCGTTTCGGGGGAGCTCGCAGCCTTCGGCCGCGCAGCCACCGTGCGCGATTCCATGGTCCGTGAAGTCTTCTGCCCCGTACCACACGGCACGCCGGGCTATGCGGCACCTGAATGCGTGGCGGATGAGAGCACGTCCGGTCCCGTGGGCGTCGCGCCGGGCCCCGCTTCCTCCTCCGATGTCTTCTCGCTCGCCGTAGTCATCCACGAGCTCCTTGCGGGCACGCTTCCCTATAGCGCGTCGCAGCCCGAGCCGGGTTCATCGGCCCAGGCGTGGGCAGGGTTCTTGCAGGCGGCCGAGCACCCCATTGCGCTCGCTCCAAGCCTCGTGCCCGATGCCGCCGTGCTGCTCGCTTCAGCCCTTTCGCTCGACCCCGCCGCGCGCCCTACTGCTCGTTCCCTCGCCGACGGCTTCGAGCACGCGGCCCGTCGCCGTGCACGACGCTCGGTGGCGAGCGAGGCGGCGCCCAATGCGGCAGTTACGGGGAAAATTTGCCTATGACGTGCTGATTAGCAACACGTCCCCCGCATTTCGCGCATATGGCCGAGGTGTTGCGCAACACCTCGGCTGCCTGATTGAACGTACGATGCTTGGTACGCGTGGAGAAGGGGGTGTTGTATGGCGGAGGGGTCCATGCCGGGCGCGGCGAAGCACGAAAGCTCGTGGGACAGCGCGTTCTATCGGTTTGCGGAGGGCATTCGCTCGCTGTCGCGCGGGGCCGTTAACTATAAGATTCTCTATGCGCTCGTGGGTACCAACGGCCGCTATGTCAACCACAGCAACGCTCTGGTGCGCAAACGCACGGCTGCCGCGTTTTCGCGTCTGATTCATTCCAGCCGCTATGCCGATGACCTGCGCGAATCGTATCATCGCGACGACGAAGTTTTCTCATATGCGGCGAGCGAGCTCGTCGAGGAGCTTCGTCGTACCTCCGAGCAAGACGATGCCGCCATCATGGACGCTCTCTTGGGCACGCTGATGGATGGCGTGCAGCAGGGACTTCTCAACGAACAGCTTTCAGGTCGCATGGATGTGAGCCGCATGCGCTTGCGTCGCGAGCTCGGTGCGCTTTCAGCGTGGTGCCATGCCGCCAAGGTTGGTGGAGAGATTCCGCTCGAAGAACTCGTGGCCGCCATCTTCCATCTGCTTGCTTTCGGTCGCTTGGACGAGCGCTTTGCGCGCACCCTGTTCGATGCCACGCCGGCCGAGGGAGCAGAGGACGATGTTCTGGCGAATGAGCCTGAGTTTGACCGCGTTGGCGATGCCTGCCTCATCCGTGTGCGCGATGATCGCTCCGCTCCGCTCGACGGCATCTGGCGCGTACGAGCCGACGAGCCGTTCACCATCGGACGCTACACCGACTGCGACGCCATCGAGGCCGACCCACTTGTATCGCGGCTGCATTGCCGCATTTACTGCGACGATGGCACCTGGTATGTGGAGGACACGCATAGCTGCCACGGCACCCGGGTGCTGCGTGGCGATTCCGCCGCAAGTTCGACCGTCGTGTTTGACAGCGAGCAATCGGAGTCGCCGGTGTTCAAGCTTGCATTCGGCGACCGCATCGAGCTCGCAGGACGCGTGATGTATTGGTTTCGCTCGCTCGCAATGCGCGGGGTTCATCAGTAGGAGTGCCTATGCCCAACTGTCAGATTCTAAATGTACCCGACGGCAGCCGAGCTCTTGCATATCCGGTCAGCTCGTTCGAAGTGGTCGAAGGCCGCCTTGCCGACGGCATGAGCGCGCTTGCAGCGACGGTGCTTCTCGACGGCCGTCTGATGCAGTATCCCGACGGCCGCCTGGAGGCGCGCTATGCCATAGCGGGCGAGCTGCTGTCTGAGCGCTTGATGCGCCCATTTACCGCAGACGAGGCCTGCGCGCTCTTCAGCAGCATAGCTCGCCTCATCGACGCGCTCATCGAGCACCAGATGCCCATCATGAACGTGCAGATGAGCCTTGGCGAGGTGGCGATCGATGGCGCGGGTTCAGCGCGCTTCGTCTTCTTGCCACTCAGCGATCTGGTGCCCGATCTCAAGGCGGTGCAGGGGTTCTTCCGGTCTCTTGGCGAGCAGATGCGGGGCGTCGATACGACGGCGAACGGTATCATCGGCTCGTATCTCACCTATTTTCAGGCGTACCGCACATTCGATGTCATGGCGTTTTCCAAGCATCTCGAGCAGCTTGTGGTTTCGGCGATGTGTTCGCTTGAGCCCAATGAGACCATCCCAAGGAGGCGGCGGCACCCGAGCGCTTTCCCCGCGGTCGGCGAGCGCACGACCTGCCTTGACGTTGAACGGGGCGATGACCGAGGAGACGACGGTCCTTCAGATTGAGGAAGCGAGCGACTCGCTCACCACAATGTTGCCCGGGGCGAATACGGGCGAATCTGAGCCGGCTTCCGCCGCCGTGACCGATACGGGAACGGTGGTGCTCGAGACAGATGATGAGCAGGTTGATGATCGCTATGCCGATGAACACGTGATTCAGTCGCGCCAAGGGCTTACGGGCGTACTGAGCGACTTGGATTTCAGCATATGGGACGATGCGTCCGAGACGAAGCGGCAAACGCCTCAGCCCGTATCCGAGGAGCATCATCCGGAGCCCGCGCCTGCGACGCCGATTCCGAAGCGGCCCGCGGCGCCCACGCCCACGGTAGCTGAGCCCGAGCCGTACGCCGAGCCGGAGCCAAGCGCTGCGTCCGAGCCCGCTGCGCCCGAGTTCGAGCCGCATGCGGCGCCCGAGCAAAACGCTGAACCCGAGCCTGCCGCGCCCGAGCCTGAGCCATCGGTTCCGGAGCAGCTCGAGATCGAGGAGCTCTCTGAGCCTGAGCCCGTGCCGCCCGCCCTCAAGGTGGAAAAGGAAGTCGGTCCGTCGCATGGTTTGGATAGCGCTTCGACGACATTGGAGTGTGAGGAGGATTTCGCATCCCCAACACCGGCGCCAGCGCCTGCCGCACCGATACCGTCCTCTGTCGCGCCGGTCGCTCGTGCGCCGCGCCGACACTTCACCATGACGCGTCTGCGCACCGGCGAGACCTTCGAGATCCGCGGCCGGCACTTTGTGGTGGGTAAGTCGAAGCACAGCTCGTTTCAGGTGCGCAACACCACGACTGTCTCGCGCAGTCACGCAATCTTCTGCGTGAGGGACGGCGTGTGCACCGTGACGGACGATTCATCGCGTAACGGCACGTTCGTAAATGGCGAGCGCTTGGAACCGGGTGTGGCAATGGAGCTGGAAGACGGCGATACCGTGCGCATGAGCGACGTCGATTTCGTGTTCGAGGTCGATTAGATACGGCAGGACGGCAAAGCAGCGCGCACCGGTACGCTCCGCTGGCCCGGCCGCGCGCGGAAAGGATAGCGCATGATATTTGAGGCAACGGGCTACTCCAACGTGGGGCAGGTGCGCGAATCCAACCAGGACAGCTACCTCATCAAGGTCGCGTCTACCACGATGGGCGACGTCGCGCTGCTCGCCGTGGCCGACGGCATGGGCGGCCTCGAGAGCGGCGAGCTCGCTTCGGCCACGGTCATCCGCATGCTGTCCACTTGGTTCGACACCAAGCTCCCAGCCGCGCTGGAGGTCATGGAAACCTCGGTGGGTGGTTTCGAGCAGTTTGTCGACGGTCAGTGGAACGGCCTTATTCAGGACATGAACATGGCGCTTATCCGTCATGGCATGGCGCATCGTATGAATCTCGGTACTACGCTCACAGCGATGCTCGCCATCGGTGGGCGCTATTCGATTGTGCATGTGGGCGATACACGCGCCTACGAGATTGTCGTTGGCGGCATTACGCAGCTCACCCAAGACCAGACCTTCGTGCGCCGCGAGGTCGAGGCTGGTCGTCTCACGCCCGAGGAAGCCATCGTGCACCCGCGTCGCAACGTACTTTTGCAGTGCCTCGGTTCAACCAAGGAGGTCGTGCCGGATCTCGTGCACGGCAACATCACGCGAGATGCCATCTACCTCCTGTGCTCGGATGGTTTTCGCCATGTGCTCACCGAGGGCGAGCTGCGCAAGCGTCTGGGCCCGGCAGCCCTCACCGATTCGCTCTGGCACGTCGAGCGCATGCGTCCCGGATTCACCCAGGCGGACGACGTGGTGCTCACGCGCGAAGAACAGGAAGGCTTCCCCCAGGGGAGCGTATCTGAGCAGTTGGCAATCACCGCGCAGCTGGTCATGGACCGCAAAGAGCAGGATAACCTCACCGCCGTGGTGATGCGCGTGAAGCAAGGAGACCGCTAATGGCTAGGATTCGCCGGGGCTCGTCGGCCCGCCGTGCGCGGGTGGGCGACGTTATCAAGGGGCAGTACAAGATTCTCCAGGTTATTGGCGCGGGCGGCATGAGCCGCGTGTACCTCGCCTCGGACCTGCAGCTTACCAACAAGATGTGGGCCATCAAGGAGGTCGACCGCCATGCGACCGACCCAGCTGGCCGCCCTATCGAGCAGTCGCTCGCCCGCGAGGCCGACCTGCTCTCCAAGCTGAACCATCCCAATATCGTTGATATTGTCAACATCGAGAAGACCGACGATTTCATCTACGTCGTGGAGGACTACGTCGAGGGCGACACGCTGGCGGATGTGGTGCGCAAAGACGGCCCGCAACGCGAAGAGGACGTGCAGCGCTGGATGCTTCAGGCCTGTGATGCCCTCGGCTACCTGCATGAGCAGGATCCGCCCATCATCTACCGCGACATGAAGCCAAATAACATCATGTTGCACCCGGATGGCTATATCAAGCTTATCGACCTCGGTGTGGCGCGTGAGTACGTTGATGATGTCAATAAGACCGATACCGTGGCCTTCGGTACCGAGGGCTACGCGGCGCCCGAGCAGTACGGCACCAAGACGCAGACGGACGCCCGCACCGATATCTACGAGCTCGGAGCCACCATGTGGCACCTGCTCTCGGGCGGGGCGCCGCCCATGGAGTTCCCGTTGCCCGACGTCCGCACGGTGAACCCCAATGTGTCCGAAGGCTTTGCGAACATCATCAACAAGTGCTGCAAGCTTGATCGCGTCGAGCGCTATCAAACGTGCGAAGAACTTGCCGTCGACCTTGAACGCTACCAAGAGCTTACGGCCGAGTTCCGCCAGAAGCAGGTCAGGAAGGTCCGCTCGTTCGCCATATGCGCGGCCAGTGCCGTGCTCTGCGTGGTCGTGGGCCTGGCGTGCTTGGGTGCGCGCGAGGGCGTGATCACGCAGAACTTTGAATATCAGATGCAGATCGGCGACGACGCGGTGCGCTCGTCCGATGCGGTGGCGGCGCAGACCGCCTACCTGGATGCCATCTCGCGCCGCCCGGGCGATACGCGCGGCTACGAGGGCCTCATCGCCTCGTACAAGATCGACGGAGCGTTCGATACAGACGAGAAGGCGCAATTCGATTCCGTTTACCAGGCTAACGTGGAGGCGCTGCGCCGCAGCGACGACTTCGCGCAGCTTTCCTTCGATATCGGCCAGTTGTACTGGTACTACTACGCGTACGGTGGCTCGGGCGATGCCGAGGAGAACCAGAGCACGCGCATCAAGGCCTCGGCGGAGTACTTCCAGGCTGCAGCAGAGGACGTGACCTTCGAGGACCGTCAGCGCGCGCAGGTCTACAGCGGTATCGCTGAGTTCAACCTGCAGATTTCCGAGGCGGTGCGCACCGATTCGGATAGCGATGAGGATTATCAGGAGTACTGGGACAACCTCGAGCAGCTGGCTGACACCATCGATGAGGACACGAACAACCGCGTGCGGCTGGATAGCTATGCGCTCATCGTGAACGCGCTCGAAACGTATCTGTACGGGTTCGAGGGCGCAGGCATCACGCAGAGCGAAGTCGAGGATCTTTACACCGTGGCGCTCCAGGGCCTGAACGACCTTGACGGACGCTTTAACGAGGACGACGCAGATTCCGAGGCCGAGCGCCAGGATGCGCTGTCGCGTCTGCAGAACCAGGTGCGCACGAAGATTACGACGGTGTACGCCGGCGCCGTCGTTGGCGGGAACTAGGAGGGGCGACGATGGAAAACGTGCTGTTGGGCGTAGCAGTTGCCCTGTTTATCATCGGCGCCGCCTTGGCAGTGGTCGCCGGTGTCATGTTCGTAAAGCGCGATGTGATGGATTCGGTTCGGTTCTTGCAGGGCAAGCGCATGGCGCAGCCGGCAGGCGCCGCCAAGAAGTCGTCGCGCACGGGCATGCTTCGCCAGGGGCGTCAGGGCCGTCGCGGCGGTGGGTCGCGTGCCGGGCGGCCGGCGGGCGATGACCGCGCGACCGATGTGCCCGGCACCGGCCCGGGCGAGGATTCGCCAACGGCCGTGGTGGCGGCCGGCCAGGAGCGCGGCGACGACCGCCCAACGACCATCTCGGGCAAGGCAGTTGCCTCGCGGAACGACGCGAACCTGCCTGCAGACGACGATGCCCCGCGCTACGAGGAGTCTGAGCTTCCTACCGAGATTTTGTCCGAGAGGGACGATTCCGAGCAGCCGACGGGGGTGCTCGCGGCATCGGACGAGGGCGCCGAGGACAGCGAGCGGCCTACGGGTGTGCTGGGTCCGGAGGAGCAGGCAGAGGAGAGCGAACGGCCCACGGGCGTGCTTACCGAAGACGGGGCAGGCGAAGATGAATCCGAGCGCCCCACGGGCGTGCTTGCCGACGAGGCTTTGGGAGAGGCGGAGGATAGCGAACGGCCCACGGGCGTGCTTGCCGAAGGCGAGGCTGCCGAGGATGCTGAGAGATCCGAATGCCCGACGGTGCTCCTGGGCGATGAGCCCGCCGATGGACCCTCCGAGGCCGTAACAGGCGTGCTCGGCGCGCACGATGCCGACGAGCCCTCCGAGGCCGCAACAGGCGTGCTTGTTGGGGAGGTTGCGGAGCTGGATGATGGTGGGTCCACCGCAGAAACAACAGCGCCCGAAAGTGTTGCGCAACAGGATGAATCGCTCTTCCGATTCATACTTAAACAAAATGTCATGGTTGTTCACACCGAGGAAACTCTTGATGAGCACTGAGCGGGAAGGAATGTGCGATGTCTGCGTTCAGCAAGCTTAGGTGGTATGCGAGGAAACCCGTTGCAGTAATCATGGCGGCATCCCTCGTTACCTCGACTGTCCCTGTCGTCAACCTCATGGAGGCGGCCCCGGCGTACGCCGCGCCGTCCGAGCGGTCGAAGGCTTCCCAAGATGTTTCGTGGAACCTCGAGCAGCCTCTGTCCCTGACGTTCGATACGCATCCCGCTCAAGGCGAGGACGGAACAGCGACGGCAACGGTAAGCAAGGATGCGATTCTTTCGTATCTGAAGGGGCAGCTTTCCGCTCAGTTCAAGTATATTCCGGGCGCCGAAGGCTCGGGCGACCTGTACTCGATTGCCGTCAATAATGCCCTTAATGGTCTTCAGGAGCAACTTGAGCAGCAGCTGAACGATGAGGCCGAGCTTGGTACGACGGTGAGTGTGAGCGACATCACCTTGGACGAAAGCTCGCTTGAGTATCAGTTTGTTGACGCGAAGATTGAGTTGGTGGAAAGCAGCGATCCCAATCTTAAGGTTTCGCAAAACGAGGATGGCAGCTGGACGGTTTCTACCGACACTGCGGTTTCCGATGCGACCATCACGTTCAACGTGCAGACCGTCACTTACCAGATTCGGTTCGACTATACCTATACCAAGACCACCACAACCGAGGGTGGCGGCGAGGACGTCACGGAGCCGGGAACCGGCGAGGACGTCACGGAGCCGGGAACCGGTGGGGACGTCACGGAGCCGGGCAGTGGTGACGCGGGCTCGGGTTCGGGCGACGAGGGCGCCGATGTCGACGGCAGCGCTGACGAGCCGGTGGTCGAGACCGGGGTAGAAGGGTTTTACCCCGGCCCCGGCAACGATAGCTGGTCGGACGATTTGGACATGAACTTCGGCGCCGCTCCGCGGCAACTTACGACGCCTGCGGTGACATCGGTAGATGCGTGGGCCGGCGTTGGCGATGCGATTGACGCTTCCCAACCGGTTGTTTCCGGTTTGAAGTATGCCTTCCTCAACCCCACATCCGCCACTTCCACTCTCGTGACCGCTCCCGAGGGGCTTGAGTATGAGATCGAGAATGACCGTAGCAACAACCGCTACTTCTCTTCAGAGATTCGCTATGAGAATGGCGCTTACGTTATCGTCGTGACCCCTAAGCGTGCGTTCCGCAAGCAAGACAAGCAAAAGACCATTACGGTGAGCTTCACCTACCCCGACGGAACGGAAGCGGGAGCCATTGCCGTAACGGTCGACCCGATTGCGCCCGAGACCATCGATTTGAGCACGCTCGAGACCGAGGCGCTGGATTTCCGTATGGCGTCCGATCAGCTCGATGACATTCTTGCCGCTGCCAACAAGGCGGTGTCGGATGCGACGGGCGGAGAGCTGACCGATTACTATGCGGAAGTTGCCTTCACTGAAAGCGGTTTGCAGAAATACTATGCAGCCGATGGGCAGAGCCTTACCTCTGAGGACCTGACCTTTACGGTTCGCGATTCTAAGGGTACGGAGGAGGACGAAGACCCGATCGATAACTTCACCTTTACAGGTAACCTGACCGTCAAGATGAAGCCGATGGAGGTCATCGATTGGTCCCCGGAGTCGGGCGATCGAAACAGCCTTGCCTCCAACCTTACGATCACGGGCGACTCGCTTAAGGACGACACGACGCTCGATGCTCCGAGCATGACGGCGGACGGCACGTGGTTCCGCACCGATGCGACGGTCGCGTGGAGCGGCGGCTCGGTGGTCGATACCGGCGGCTCTATGACGCCGACCGATGGCTTGGCGTTTGCGTCGAACGTAACGCTTGAGCACGAAGGCCAGCAGACCCAGTCCGGCTCGTTCTTTGTCCAGGATTCTGAGAGCGGCATCGTCCGCCGCGTCGATGGCGTGGAGTATCTGTACGACGGCGTCGATCCCGAGCTGGTCTCCTTCGAGGCAACCGGGCGCGATGGCGAGCGCAGCGTAACCACGAGCGACGGCAATGTCTTTGCTGCCGAGCACGTCGATGTCCAGTTCGCGCTGAGCGAGGGCGACGCATCGCTCGAGAGCAGCTCCTCGGGCATCAACAACGTCTCCCTGTCGTATGAGCAGAAGGCAAGCAGCGGGTCTACCGAGGCCAAGACGAATTCGGATATGAAGCCGAGTTCGGGTGACCGCACGTACGAGTTTTCCATCGACAGCGATTCGAAGGTCAGCACCGATACCATCAGCATCGATGCTCAGGACAAGGCGGGCAACGTGGCGGAGGGCCTCGGGGCAAGCGATGCGACGGTTCCGTACGATGTTGCCGAATTGGTCTCGATGACGACGGCTCCTACCATCGCCACCAGTTGGGATACCTCGAACGCGCATAACGGCCAATACTACAACACCAACCGTACGGTGACCTTTACGGTGCACGCGCCGTTCTTCGAATACACCCAGGAGTACCTGAGCGGCAATGCGATGGCTACCATCACGAAGGATGGCGCTGCTTGGAAGACCGTTACCCCCGGCGACTTTACCAAGACTGGCGATGACACCTGGAGCTGCACGATCTCGTTTACCGAGGATGGCGATTATGTCCTTTCGGGCGTGCAGGTCAGCGATATTATCGGACGCACGGGCACGGCGGCAGGCGATACCTTCACGATTGACAAGACCGCTCCGACCATGCAGGTGACGTTCGATAACAACAATGTCTCGAATGGCATGTACTACAACGAGGCGCGCACCGCCACAATCACCGTGACCGAGCACAACTTCGACCCGTCGCTCGTGAACATCACCCCGACGGCGGGCGCAGGCAATGGCAGCGAGGTTGGTCAGCCGGTTGTCTCGGGTTGGTCCTCCAACGGCGACGTGCACACCGCGACGGTAACGTTCCCCGGCCAGGGCGTCTACACGCTTTCGGTCGACGGTATGGACCTCGCTTCCAACGCGCTCACCCCGTACACCTGCCCGGAGTTCGTGGTCGATACCGTGACGCCCGAGATTACCATTTCGGGTGTTGAGAACATGACGGCCTACCCGGATGCCGTTTCGCCTTCGGTTGCGGTGCACGACACCAACCTCGATGACGCGACAGACATCCACGTGGAAGTGGTAGGCGTTTCTCCCTACGGCGAGGAGGCCAATCCCTTCAATGAGACACCGTCCTTCACCGCAACGGATGCCACGGTGAGCTATGGCAACCCCAACGACATCAAGGCTAACGATAACGTGTACACCGTTGTGGTAACCGCTGTCGACCTTGCCGGAAACACGAGCGACGATGCCGTGACGTTCTCGGTTAACCGCTTTGGCTCCACGTACGTCATCTCCGACGAGACGGGCAAGATGCTCAACGAGTATCTCAAGTTCGACGATACGACCGACGTGCGCGTGACCGAGATCAACCCCTCTGGTCTTGATGCGAGCCAGACCGCCGTCGAGCTTACGCGCGATACGAGCAATACAACCCTTTCTGCAGACGACTATACCGTCGAGCAGGGCTCTGCATCCGGTTGGCAGGAGTACGTCTACACGGTGGGCCGCGACAACTATGACGCCGACGGCGTGTACCGCGTGCTCTTCCACAGCCAGGATAGGGCGGGCAATGTGTCTGAGAACGAGATGGAGGGCAAGAACGCCGCCGACGAGGGCGCTTCGGCCCAGATTAACTTTGCAATCGACGATACCGCACCGCTTGCCTCGTTCGTTGACCTTACCAACGCAGAGCCGTATAACGAGTCCAGCCATGTGGCGAAGGTGACCTTCGAGGACAACCTCATGCTTGACCATGCGGTGGTGGAGATTAACGGCAAAGAGGTCGCGACGTTCGATGCCGAGCGGCTCGCCCAGAGCGCAACGCAGGAGTTCACCATCAACGAGTCCACCGATAACCAGTCCGTTCGCGTGACCGTGTACGATGCGGCGGGCAACGAGGGCGAAGCCGTCATGGACAACGTTGTGGTAACTACGAACGCGTTCGAGCTGTGGCGTCGCAACACGCCGCTCTTTGCGGGAACGATTGCAGTCGCGGTGCTTGCGGCGGCGGGCGTCATCTTCGTAGTGGCTAAGAAACGCTCGAAGGACGACGAGGCTGAGGCGTAAGCCGACTAGGCCAAACGATTGAGCGCGGAGCGCCTCGTCTGTGCATGCGGGCGAGGCGCTCTTTGATATGAAAGGGACGGCTGGATGTCCGAGACGGTTCGAACATGTCCGGTATGCGGGTGCCGCGTGCCAAGTGAGGCCGCTACGTGTATCTATTGCGGTGCTCTGCTGGAAGAAGTTGCTCCGGTGACGGAAGCACCGGCTGGTGACGACGCGTGCGCCCGCCCGGAGGATAGGCCCGTCCGCTCCGCGGGCGTCCCCGCCGAGGGCACGCGCGCTCACTCCAAGGGCGACCCCGATGAGGACATCCGCGCTGAGGATGCTGAGCGGGAGCTGTTCTCTGCTGCATGTTACGAGTGCGGTGCGGCAGCTCATCCACAGGGCGGCGCGCATCGCAAAGAGCGGAGCCGGCATGCCGCGCGGCCCAAGCGTTCCGTTTTGGACGGGCGGCACCGTCGTGCCGTCAAGATTGGCGTATGCATCGGTGCCGTTGTGCTCGTGGTGCTGCTTGGCGTGGTGGTCGTGCTGGCCTTCATGTCCGATCTTGATTTGAAGCAGCGGGCAGAGGCGGCTCAGGCTGCACAGGATGAGCCGGCAAGCGGGCGCGTGGCCGACATCCCCGCTGCCGGATGGGGCGGGAGCTTTGCGGCGAGCGACGGCACGACGTTGTATTGGTCGTCAGGGGAGGGCATCTACGCGCTCGAAGCGGCCGATATGGGAAAAGATATCGATGCCCGTCAGCTGGGAACCGACGCTGCTACGGGGATGTATGTCGTAGGAAGCCAGTTGGTCTATACGTGCGGTGACGAGGTTCGTACGCTGCCAACGGGTGCCGAAGGAGGGGATTCCTCTCCCATATCGCTCTTTACCTGCGACGATGCTGAGCAGATTGCGGGCTTTGCGGTGCATGGAGACTTCGGTTATCTGCTGGTGCAATCAGGGGAGCCGGAGGGCTCCCCAGCAGACTCTGATGATGCTGCCGATGCCGGCGAAGGCTCGGATGGTTCCGCTGCCTCCTCTGGCGACGGCAGCGCGGCCGGTATGGTGCTGCTGAAGGCAAATCTTGCTTCGGAAGAGCCTGCATGGACGCAGGTGCATGCTGTCGAAGGTTCGCATGGCTGGCTGTTCGATGTGGGCGACCAACTGGCAATAATGAGCGCAACCGAGACCACCTGGACGCTCGCCCAGACAGATTATGGTGCGCTGGAAGATGAAGGCGCTTCGGCCGCGTCCCCGGTGTTCCAGCCCATTGCGCGGGCGGACGAGCAGCTGCTTGCCGCCTTTTATGATGGAAAGAACATCTATACAACCGTGAAGGGGCGCGAACGGCACTCCGGTTACGGCGCGCCAAGAGCTTTCGGGCTCGTTTTCGGACTATACCAATGTGGCGGGTACGCCGCTCTTTGCAGGTGGTCCCAGCCTGTGCGTCGTGCTTACCGATGCAGGGGGCTTGGCATGGATTGATTCACAGACGGGCTTTTTTGCACGATGCTTCGGAGCTCGTGGACGAGGCAGGGCTGAGAGTCACGCCTGCGTCGAGCAAGATAGCCGTCGATGGCGCCACGGTATGGGTGCTTTCCATGGCTTCGGATGGTGCGGGTGAACTCGTTTATCTTGACTGCTCGGATGATTCCGAGGGTATCGTATCGGCATACGGAGCCAGCGCGTAGCAGCGCGGCTCTCAACGAAGGGAGCACGTCATGTATTGCACCAACTGCGGCGCCTTGAATCGTGAAGGATATGCGTTTTGCACCAACTGCGGAGCTCCCCTGCTGCAACAGTCGCCGTCGCAGCAGGTAGCCGCTCGTCCGGGTCAGCAAGCCCCCCATGCTGGGGCGGTGCCTCAGCCGCGCCCGGCCCAGGTGGCCCAGCCTCGCCAGGCCCAGCCGCAGACTCGGCCCGTGCCTCAGCCGCGCCCGGCCCAGGCAGCCCAACCGCAGGCTCGGCCCGTGCCGCAGCCGCGCCCGGCCGTTCCCGCAGCCCGTCCTGCGCCTTCGCGTCCGGCCCCCTCGTCTTCCGAGCTCCCCCGCATCGTCCCTGATCGTCCACGCTCGTCGAATGGCCCCCAACTCACCTTGGTACGCTCCAACGGCACGCGCTATCGCATTACGGAGTTTCCGGCGGCGGTGGGCAAGGGCTCGGCGTCGAACGTGCGAATTAGCGGCAACACGGCCATCTCGCGCGTACATGTGCTCATCAATTTCCTGGGCAACGGATTCTCGATCGAAGACAAGGCCTCAACCAACGGAACGCGCATCAACGGCAACATGCTGCAACCGGGGGAGTACGTGCGCTTGCACGCCGGTGATCGCTTGACGTTGGGAGACGAGGACTTTCTGGTCGAGCTGTAAGGCAATCTTTGGCCAATCGTCGCAAGCGCCTCCTATAATGGTGGGGGGACGACAACTCTCTCAAGGGACAGGCTGAGAGCAGCAACGCATCTGCGCCTTTTCTGCCCGTGTCATGAGGGGGGAGGGTATTCTTATGCATACGGTGGCGATTGTTGATGATGACCAGGATCAGGCGGCTGCGCTTGCTCAACAGGTCAAAATGTCTTCGTATGCCCAGGATGTCGACCGTATCGTGCTTATGGCGCCCAACGATTTGCTCGCGAACGGTCTTTTGGGCATCGATATCTTGTTCATAGATGTTCTGCTTGGCGCAGGAGCTGCTACGGGCATCGATCTGGTCGATTCGCTCGTGCCGAGGGGAGGCTCGGTCCAAGTTATCTACGTTTCGGGGTATCTCGAGTATGCGCCGCAGGCCTATCGAACCGAGCACACGTGGTTTTTGGCAAAACCGGTCGAACCCGATAGCCTTAACGCCGCACTTGCGCGGGCTATTAAGAACCTCGGCTGCATGCAGCGCAAGCCCATTCTCGTGCGGGCGAGAGGGTCGCTGGTGCAGCTTGTGCCTCAAGACATCATGTATGTGGAGAGTGAGCGTCGCCGCGCCCACATTCATCTGAGCGGCCGTGAGGTCGTGGCGTATGCCAAGCTGTCCGAACTGGAATGCGCGCTGCCGCCCCAGTTCATCCGCTGTCATAAGAGCTTTCTCGTCAACATGGATTACATCGCGCAGCTGTGCGCACGCGATGTTCTGCTCGTAACGGGCGATGTGTTGCCGGTGAGCCAGCGCTGTCGCAAGACGCTCCAGGATTGTTTTATGCGGTATGTGGGCCGTCTGGTGTAGTGGGAGGCTCAAGCGCGCCCGCTCGTGCTCCTTGCGCTGGCCGCTCGTGCGCGCGCACCTCGGCGATGACGCGGGCCATGGTTTTGTCAATTCTGTCGCGTTTGAGTTCGCATTCCCAAATAGTGATGGGCGTCCAGCCGAGTTCTTTCAGCTCGGTGATCGCACGTGCATCGCGCTCGACGTTGCGGCGAAACTTTGCCTCCCAGAACTCGGTATTGCGCTTTGGAGTCGAAGGGTTGCAGTGCGGGCATCGGTGCCAGAAGCATCCGTTTACGAAGATGGCGATTTTGCGTCCGGGAAACGCGATGTCTGGCCTGCCTGGAGCCTTCTTCCACTGAAGGCGATAGCCGGTAAGGCCAGCGGCTCGCAGGCGCTGGCGCACGAGCAGCTCGGGCTTAGTGTTTTGCCGCTTGTTTCCCTGCATGGAATGGCGGCTGTCGTGGCGGCGCTTGGCGAGGGCCGCAAGGTCTTCGTCGCTTGAGGTCCGCGAGAGCGTATTGACGAGCTCTACATCTGCGGGCATCCATGTGAGGGTAGCGAGAGAGCGGCGCTCGATCCAGCGTATTTCGAGCTGGCGATCGCTCTTCTGGGGTTCGCCCTCTTCGATGCGGCACGAATAGCATTCCATCGAGAGGTGAAAATCCGGGTAGTCGTATTCGACGGTGTAGATGTCGCGGAGGTCGGTCACGCGGATGTTGAGCTCCTCGGCAAGTTCGCGCCGGCATGCGTCTTCGGCCGTTTCTCCGCGTTCCACCTTGCCGCCGGGGAATTCCCAGAGGCCCGACATCTCTCCGTAGCCGCGTCGAACGGCGAGCACGCGGTTGCTGTCGCCGTTTTCGTGGATGATTCCTGCTGTCACACGGACTGTTTTCATGCAACGTACTCCTAGCTTGACTGTGGTTCTCACCGTATTGTACGCATCTTGGGCGGCCCTCGCCGATTTACCATGACGGCTGTGAGCACGGAAAGCCGGCGGGGGCGAGCCGCCACGGCTGCAAGCGCGGAAAGCTGGCGGGGCGGGGGGCCGGCGTGCCTCGAAACCAGGTGCAACCTCAGCCTTAAGCCTTCCTTCACCCTACCTTACAAAACTGCAATCCGCCTGTAAGGCAAATCGATGGCACCTCGAAGGCCATCCTGCGAGGATAGCATCAGGAGGTGGTCCCGATGAAAACCACGAACGTAAACGCAACTGATCGCAAGCTTGCCTACGCGAGCCCCTATGATGTCGAGCCTGCGCATGAGGTGCATAACCCCGTGGTCAGGGCGGGCATGTCGGTGGTTGAGATGGTGGCATGGCTTGTGGTCATGGCGGCGCTCTCCATTGGCATGATCGTGCTCCTGTGGAACGTCTCCCGCTAACAGCGGTTCGCACGCACCGGGTGTTGGCGTTTCACGTGTGGTTCGCAGACACCAGGTGCCAGCGTTTCACGCGGAGGCGGCCGGAGGAGCTCGGTTGAGCCTTGCGGAGCATCCCCCCTGGCTGGCGACGGTACTGCAACGACTCGGTGCACCGTCGCCAGCATGGGAGCAAAGTCCGCTGCTAATGCCCCATAATGGAAGAATGACTGAAAGGAACGAAGATGCCTGTACTTACCCAGCAAGCGCGCCATGCGGCGGGCGCCGCCGGAGTCGCCGGTGCCCCCGTGCTCGACGTTCAGCATATTGAAAAGATCTATGGCAGCCGCAGCAACGTGACGCATGCGCTGCGCGATGTCTCCTTTACCGTCAACCAGGGCGACTTCGTGGGCATCATGGGTGCATCCGGCTCGGGCAAGTCGACGTTGCTCAATTGCGTCTCTACCATCGATAAGGTCACGAGCGGCAGCGTGATCGTGAACGGCGAAGACGTCACGAGGCTCAAGAGCCAGCAGCTTACCAAGTTTCGCCGCGAGCAGCTGGGGTTCATCTTCCAGGATTCCAATCTTCTCGATACGCTTACCGCACGAGAGAACATTGCCCTGCCGCTCACTATCAGCCGCGTGCCTGCCAAAGAGACGCTCGCTCGCGTGACCGAGGTCGCCGGGCGTCTCGGCATCCGTGAGACGCTGGACAAGTACCCCTATCAGCTTTCGGGTGGCCAGCAGCAGCGCGTTGCCGCGGCGCGCGCCCTGGTTACCAACCCGGCCATCATCATGGCCGACGAGCCCACGGGTGCGCTTGATTCCAAGAATGCGCGGCTTCTGCTCGAGAGCTTCGAGACCATGAACCGCACGTACCGGGCGACGGTGCTCATGGTCACGCACGACAGCTTCGCCGCGAGCTACACGCAGCGCGTGCTCTTCATTCGCGATGGTCGCATCTTTACCGAGCTTCGGCGCGGCGGGTCCACGCGCCAGGAGTTCTTCGACCGCATCATGGAGGTTGTGGCCATGATGGGCGGGGAGGGATCCGATGCTCTGTAAAATCGCGCTGGGCAACGTGCGCCGCGTGGGCAAGGACTATTTGGTCTACCTGCTCACGCTTACGCTTGCCGTAACGGTGTTCTATGCGTTCAACACCATATCCCTCCAGGTGGACATTGCCGGCGTGACCGAGCAGAACTCCGGCATGGGCGATTTGCTCGGCGGAATCATCAACGGCCTCACGCTGTTCCTGGCGTTTGTGATGGGCTTTCTCATGGTCTACGCAAACAACTTCATCATGAAGCGCCGCAAAAAGGAATTCGGCCTCTACCAGGTGCTCGGCATGAGTCGCGGGCAGGTCGCGCGCATCATGGCGCTCGAGACGTTCTTCGTCTCGCTCGTCTCGCTCGTGCTGGGGCTCGTGCTCGGCGTAGGGCTCTCGCAGCTCATGGTGTTCTTCACAGCTTCGCTCTTCAAGACGCAGATCGCGAACTTCCATTTCTTCTTCTCGTTCGGCGCGTTCATGATCACGGTGGGATGCCTCCTGGCGATCTTCCTCGTGACGCTCGTCTTCAACCTGCGCGTGGTCGCGCGGGCAAAGATCATCGACCTCATGAGCGCGAGCCGTCAAAACGAGAACATCAAGGTTCGCAACCCCTGGCTCTCGGCCGCGGTCTTCGTGGTGGGCGTGGCGCTCATCGGGGTCTCGTACGCGCGCTTGCTGCAGGACGGCTTGCCCTATGACGGCCAGCCGGAGGCCATGACGGCGTTTCTCGTGACGACCATCATGGTCGTGGTGGGCACGATCCTCTTCTTCCTGGGGCTTTCGGGCTTTTTGCTCAAGGCGCTCCAGGCGGCACGCGGGCTCTACTGGCGCGGTCTCAACATGGTCACGATGCGCCAGCTCGCGGCCAAGGTGAATACCGTGAGCTTCTCGATGGCCATGATCGCCATGATCCTCTTCCTGGCCATCACGTCGGTGACCGCTGGCATGTCGCTTGCAAGCGTGATGAACGAGAGCGTCGAGCGCGGCACGCCGTTCGACTACACGCGCGTGCTCGTCTATTTCGGTCCGCAAGCGGTTGCCGAGGAGAACGCCTACGCCGAGGCCAACGGCGATGCGACCCGCTACGCGGTGGCGACCGAACCCATCGACCTCGTCGAGGCAAGCAAGGCCGATACGGTGGGCGAGGGAACGGCCGACGCGCACCCGTTTGACGTGTCGCAGATTGCCGGCGGACACGTGCAGGTGGATGTATACGATTCGACGCCGCTCGGTGCCGACGCGCCGCTCGTGACGCTCAACCAGCTGTGCGATGCGACGGACATGGAGATGCCTTCGGGCGTGGATTCGACGGGCACGGCGGAGCTCGGCCTTGGCGTGGTGAAGGAGAGCGTATACAACGCGTACCTGCGCTATCGAGGCATGGACGAGATTGATCTGGGCGCGAACGGCTACACGATCATCTCTGACATGGGAGCTACGCTCAACGATATCTATAACGCGGCGCTCGCGCAGGGTGTGGAGATCGATTTCAACGGACACGCGCTTCATCCGGTAAGCGATCGCGTGAACGAAGAGGCGAGTGCATTCCAGAACGCCATGTTCGGCATGAACACGGGAACGATTGTAGTACCTGATTCCTATGTCGAGGAAGCCAACCTGCCGCTCTATTACGGCTACCTGATGGTCGATTACGCCGATGGCATTTCGACCGAGGAAGGAGACGCTTTCATCAACGAGCTGCGCACCTATCACCCCATCACCAACGATGCGGGCGAGATCGTGGCGGGATGGGGATCCGAGGCTACTCGTACCCAGAGCTACGAGAGCGTGGATTCCATGAACGGCCTGATCTCCTACCTGGCTATCTACATCGGCTTCGTGCTGGTGCTGGCGTGCGCTGCGATTCTGACCATCCAGCAGCTCTCGGGCGTGGCCGATGCGAGCCCCAACTATCGGATACTTGCCGAGCTGGGTACGCCGACGCGCCAGATCATGCATTCGACGCTCGTGCAGCAGGCGATTTTCTTCGTGTTCCCGCTCTTCATCGGGGTTGCGCACTCGTGCGTGGCGCTGAGCGTGATCGTCAAGCTCGTGCAGCTGTTCGGCGGCTTCACCATCGGCGGCGCGGTCGGCCTCACGGCGTTCATCTTCTTGGTGGCATATGGCGGGTACTTCTACGTGACCTACCTCATGAGCAAGGGCATCGTGAGGGATGCGATCAGGGCGCGGCATAGCCTGTAGCGAAGCGCGAGGGCTTTCGACGGGCCAGGCGGGAATTAGCTTGGCCCCCGTATCTATAGTTGAGAGGAGGGCCGGATGATGATTATCGATGCTGTTATGCAAAGCGTAACGAGCGTCTGGCTGCCTATTGCAGGATGGGTGGTAGCTGGGGTTGCCATGTGGCTGGTTTCCGGCCGCTCGCAAAGGCGCGACGACTAGGGTCTGCGCTCCAGCCGAGGATTCTGCAGGCTTTGATGTTGGAGCGGGGGCGCGTGCTTCGTTGTGCGTGCCCTCCGCTTCGTTTCGGCCCGCCTGGGGCCCGTTTTTGGCTCGCCCGGTGGTCCGGCTTCAACTTTTGGGCACTTCAATGACGATGTGCGAAGTATACGATAACGGCGCTCGTCGCTGACCAGGCAATTTGTTCGCGCTGAGGCAGTCTCTACTTCGCATTCGTTGGATAGACTGCCCAAAAGTTGAAAAAGCTTTCAGGCGGGGCCCCCCGAGGGGTCTTCCGAACCTCGGATTTCGGGCGCTTCCCGCGCGTTCTGTGCATAGATTGAACTTCTGTTTGGAGGATAAGAGCAACAAAGTGGGCGGAGCTGCAACTGCAGCCCCGCCCACTTTGCATGAAAGGGTTTGAAATCAGGGGGAACCCTGCAGACCCATGTGCCGCAGGAGCGATTTCAGCTTACACCGACGCCGCATAGGGGCGTACGGGCCAAGACTGGTGAGTGTTGCTCGCGCCATCGCCCGCCCGCAGCTTGCGCAGGAGCGCTTCGTAAGAACGGCGCAGATTTGCGCGCTGGTCCTCGGAGCGGCTGCGCGGTGTGCGCATGCGGATGACGCTTCCGCTCGCACGCCCTGCTTGCCTGGTTGCCCCGGTGGTGTCCGGCGCGGCGGCTTTGGCGGCGGGAAGGGGGCCTGCTTGGCGCTTGGTCCCCGTGCGGGAGGATAAATGCTTGCGATGCATGCGATATGCTCCTGTTCAGCGTTGCCGGGCCGTCTGTTTTGCTATGGCATGTTGGACGCCCGACGGTCGTGTATCGAATGCCATTTGGTTTGTACCACCCGGCGCGGACAATAAACCTAATCTTTGCTTAATCCCGCGCCCTGCGCTATTTCTACAGGGACGGTTAGCTCCCAGGTACGGTTTTCCTACAGGTACGTTTGGCCTACCGCGTAAAGAGAACCGTCCGGTGGCAGAGCCTCCTAAAGACGAGATGCCCCGCTGCGGCGCAGGCGACGCCCAGCCCGAGGTTGAGCGCATCGCCCGCCGCCGCAGCTCCAAGGGTATCCATGAGCATCCAGCATGCAAAGCCCCCGCCGAAAGCGGCGGCCATGCCGCCAAACACAGTAACCATGATGGGCATGCTGCGCTTCACGACTTCGTTCGGGGTGTTCCAGGCAAAATTGGGCGATGCGGCGTCGACGGACAGGGCGATCGTGATGAGCAGGTAGAACACTCCAAATCCCAACACGACGATCTCGAGACCCTGTAGCGCGCCCGCCTCGCCCGAGACGACCAACACGATCGCACTGATTGCCAAGGTGATTGCAGCTGGCAGGGCGTTGGCGGCAAGCTTCGCGCCCAGAACTGTGCGCGGGGGCACGGGCACAGTTGACATGAGCCACGCCGAACGTCCTTCGAGCGAGATCGAGCACGCGGCGCTGGGGCACATGCAGGTGCAGAACACGTACACCCAGGGGATGAGCACCACAAGGCGGCTGGCGTATGCGCGCACGGCTTCATCGGTGATTTCGACGCCGTCCACTACC
>ENA-OQCL01000167-OQCL01000167.1-human-gut-metagenome-genome-assembly--contig:-NODE-167-length-36677-cov-4.602736_pt1 | contig 36677 bp, 36 predicted proteins | sample MGYA00242502_ERZ504586 | MGnify/ENA primary metagenome ERZ504586 (study PRJEB26092, sample SAMD00036316) | human gut metagenome | host: Homo sapiens | study: EMG produced TPA metagenomics assembly of... | reverse complement strand
GGAAAAAACGGCAGCCATCGTCCTGATAGACCCGACGGTCAATGTCAAGAACCTCAATGACTTTTACATCCTGAAAGGGAGTACCTACGATAAGGTCACGGGACTGCTGCAGAATTTGCCGTCCCAGACGACGGGACTCGTTGGCAGCTACTATTTCCGCGTCGATAAGAACCTCGTCGGCGATTACTTCTATCATGTAAAGGCCTATGATACGGCATCTCACGTCCTCATGGGCAACTATTTCGTCGCCAGGGATGAAAGCTGTGCCTGGAAACTGCAGGCCGGCGATGATGCGGCCCTTATCTACGGCAATACGGAAAAACTCATGGACAAAGTCGAAGTCGTCGTCTATCCGAAAAAGATTCCCCTGGGCAGCTACGGCATCATCCGCGTCCACGTACCGGGCATGATTCCTTATGACGTCAAAGCGACGAGTTTGAATACCAAAATCGCCGATATTACGGAAAAAATGAATATCCATCCGCTACAGGCCGGAAAGACCGACCTGGTCATCGACGTGAAGATCGGTGATACTGTACGGACTGTGACCAAGACCCTTACCATCGTCGACGAAGCCGACCGTCATGGGAGTGAATCGTCCCACAGCGGACCCGGTGTGGGCGTCGGCATCGGCATTGGCTGGGGCGGCGGCTGGCACCACCACGGTGGCATCGGCATCGGCGTCGGTCCTTGGTGGTAGCGAGGTAAAAGGAGGGTGTATCTATTGTGGAGTTTTCCCTAGGGAAACAATTTCTCGTCATCATTTTGCTGATTTTTGGCAATGGCATCTTTTCGCTGTTGGAAATGGCCATCGTCAGCTGCCATCAGTCGCGGCTGGAAGCCCTGGCCGATGAAGGCAGCAAATCGGCGGCCATCGTCCTGAAACTGCGTGAAAATCCGAATAAGATGTTTTCCATGGTCCAGTTCGGCATTACCCTGGTCAGCCTGCTCACCGGTGTCTACGGGGGCACGGAAATGGCCGGGCCCTTGTCGAAATACGTCGCCAAGATCCCCGGCCTGGAAAATTATGCCTATACGATCAGCCTGACGGGCATCGTCGCCTTCATCACCTATTTGACGATCATCCTCGGTGAAATCGTACCCAAGCGCATTGCCATCGACAAACCGGAAAAAATCGCCTGTCTCCTGGCCCGGCCGATGCTCTATTTTTCCGTCCTCTGTACACCGGTCGTCTGGATCCTGTCCTGGTCGACGGCAGTGGTCACGAAAATCATGGGCGTCAACAAGCCGGAAGTCCTGCCCGTCACAGAAGATGAAATCAAGCTGCTCCTGGAACAGGGGCGTACGAACTGGGGGGCTTTTTGAAAAAAGAAGAGCCGGAACTGGTAGACCGCGTCTTCCGCCTGGCCGATATGGACGTCGGCGATATCATGACCAACCGGACCCAGGTCGATTGGATTGACGTCGAGGACCCGGAAGAGACGATGATGCAGGAACTGGTGGCCTTCAATCACAATACCCTGCCCGTAGGCCGGGGTTCCCTGGATGATTTCATCGGCATGATTTCCGTCAGCGAAATCTTTCAGAAATACTATGCAGCTGTCCGCAAGGAAAAGGACGTTTCTTTGACAGCTATCGTTGAAGAGAGCGTCCACAAGCCGATTTATATTCCCGAATCCATGGACATCATGAAGGTCGTCCACGTCTTTCGCGAACACAGTGTCCATGAAGTCGCCGTTCTCGATGAATACGGCAATTTCAGCGGCATCCTGACGCTGCACGATATCCTGGAAGAATTAGTAGGCATCATGCCGGCCGGTGAAGAAGAAAAGAAAGAAGAAGCGAACCGCATCATCCAGCGCGGTCCCAATGAATGGCTCATGGAAGGCCTGCTGACCATCGAAGAGTTCAAGGACTTCTTCGACATCGAAGAGGACCTGCCCGAAGAAGACGAGGACCTCTATAAGACCCTCGGCGGCCTCATGACGTATGGCGTAGGCCGCATCCCGCGGGAAACCGATACGTATGAATGGGAAAATTTCACTTTTGAAGTCATGGATATGGATAACCTGCGGGTCGATAAGATTTTAGTGACCCGCAAGGAAAGCCCGGATAGCGATGAAAAAGCGGAGAAGGGCAATGAAAAATAGTCAGCCTTTAAGAAAGGAAGGTTATATGGAAAGGGAAGAACGCCAGGCCATTTACCAGGTGTCTACGCTGCAGGCCCTGGCCCGCGGCAATTATTACGGCAGCACGGATATGGAAACACTGCTGCTCCATGGAGATACGGGGCTGGGCACGTTTCATGCCGTAGCCGGTGAACTCATCGTCATCGACGGCCACGCCTACCGCGTCTTAGGCGACGGATCGGCAGTAGAAGCGGCTCAGACCGATACAACGCCCTTCGCGACGGTAACGTGGCTGCGGCAGCAGGAACCAGTCTTGCTGAAACATCAGCCTTCGATTGAAGCCTTGAAAGAAATCATGACGGAACATGTCCGCCGGCTGGGCATCAACGACGTCTACATCGTCCGCATCGACGGTCATTTCCGCCGTGTGTCGGCCCGGACCGAGCTGGAGCAGCAGGAGCCTTATAAGCCCTTTGCCAAAGTCCTGGAAACGGATGAACGCCGCTTTACCTTTGAAAATATAGACGGCAGCCTCATCGGGATTTACATTCCCGACTACTTGAGCGGTGTCAATACGTCGGGCTGGCATTCCCACTTCATTTCAGCAGACCGGAAAAAAGGCGGCCACGTCTTTGACCTGGATCTGGAAGAAGGCCGGGTCATCTTCAACAAAGCCGACCGCTTCATCCTCGACATGCCCCATAACAAGCAGTTCGAACGAGGTGACCTGACAGCAGCTTCACAGGAAGAAATCAAACAGATTGAACAAGGGAAATAAAAAAATAACCTGTCATTAGCATTTTTTTGACAGGTTATTTTTTATTTCGTATAATATCGTCAGGTGTTGTCACGAACAATAGGCGGTTACTTAAGCCCCAGAAATGGGGTGAGGCCCATGGATAATCTGAATATTACATTGTTACTTCTGATTGTCTTATTTGCGGTTTTAAATAAAAAATAATCGCCTTTGCATCTCCAAGCAGTAAGGCGATTATTCTTTAGTGCTATTTGGGGCTGACCCGTTACGGACAGCACCTTTTTCATGTTTATTTTACCCTTTCCGCTAAATTACGTCAAGTTCATTATTCATATTTAGTAGAACGGAGAAATAGATTTTTCAGGACTTCGTGGGGGTCCTTTTTTTCTTTGATGATGGCATGGACGGCTGCCGTAATGGGCAGTTCTACGCCGTATTTTTGGGATAAGTCGAGGAGGGCTTCGGTCGTGCTGACGCCTTCGGCCAGTTTTTTGAAGGGCCTGCCTTCGATGAAGTCCTGGCCGAAGCGGCGGTTATTGCTGTGCAGGGAAAAGAGGGTCGCTTCGTAGTCGCCGAGGTGGCTCAGACCGTAGACGGTCATGGCCTGGCCGCCCATGGCGGCGACTAGGACCGAGAGCTCGTGAGCACCGCGGGCCATGAGGGCCCCTTTCAGGCTGGTCAGATGGGCGCCGTCGAGCATACCGGCGGCGATGCCCATGACGTTCTTGGCGGCAGCGCCGATTTCGATGCCTAACAGGTCCTGACCATAGTAGAAGCGGATGAGGGGACTGGTGAAGGTATCGACTAAGAAATGGGTCAGGCCTTCATCAGCCGAGGCGATGACCATGCAGTTGGGCATGCCGCTGATAAAATCCTGGACGTGGCCCGGACCGACCCAGACGGCCGTGCGTACGGCCGGTTCCAGTTCTTCGGCCATGACCGTCGTCAATCGTTTGCCGCTCCCTTCCTCCAGGCCCTTTATGGCCAGGACAAAGGGCAGGGATGGGGCAAAGCCGGCTGCTTTCAGCTGACGGGCAAAGGAGCGCAGCTGCTGGGCGCTGATGGAGATGATGCAGATATCGGCAGCGTCCAGGGCGGCCTTCAGGTCCGATGTCAACGAGATGGAAGCGGGAAGGCTCAGGTATTCGTTCTTCCGGGTCTCTAAAAGTTCCTGCAAGTGCTGCGAACCGGGACGGCCCCACAAGGTGACGTCATGGCCGATGTGGTCGGCGTACCAGGCGTGGAAACTGCCCCAGCGGCCGCAGCCTAAGACGGTAATCTTCATGGAATACCTCCTTTGAGCTTACAGTTTGGCAATGACGGCGTCGCGGTATTCTTCCGTCGTGGCGCTGCCGCCCAAATCCGGTGTCAGATGCTGTTTTTCGGCCAGGACTTCGTCGACGGCTTTGCGGATCTTGGCGGCAATAGCCGTTTCGCCGATATATTCCAGGAGCATGCAGGCCGACCACAAGAGAGCCGTCGGGTTGGCGATGTGTTTACCGGCGATATCCGGGGCACTGCCGTGGACGGCTTCGAACATGGCATAGTCGTCGCCGACGTTCATGGACGGGAGCAGGCCCAGGCCGCCGATGAGACCGCTGGTCAGGTCGGACAGGATGTCGCCGTATAGGTTGGGCGTGACGATGATATCGAACTGTTCCGGCCGCATGACCATCTGCATGCACGTGTTATCGACGATTTTGTCATCGCTTTCGATTTGCGGATAATCCTTGGCGATGGTGTGGAAGATGTCGAGGAACAAGCCGTCGCTCATCTTGAGGATATTGGCCTTATGGACGCAGGTGACTTTTTTGCGTCCATGGGCTACGGCGTAGTCGAAAGCGGCCTTAATGATGCGTTCACTGGCCTTGCGGGTGATGAGCTTGATGGCGTGGACCGTGTCTTCATTCATCTTGTATTCGACGCCGATGTACAGGTCTTCCGTGTTTTCCCGGAAAGTGACGATGTCGACGTTGGGGAAGGGCGTCTTGACGGCTGTGTTCGATTTGGCCGGACGGATATTGGCATAGAGGTCGTATTTGTTGCGCAGCGTGACGTTGAGCGAGCGGAACCCCTTGCCGATAGGCGTGGTGATCGGCGATTTCAGCAGGAGATGGGTCTTTTCAAACGAAGCAAAGGCGTCGTCCGGGATGAGGGCGCCGTGGCGTTCATATTCGGCAGCGCCGACGTTGAAACATTCATACGAAAGGGGCGCTTTGGCGGCGTCGAGGATCTGCAGGACAGCGTCGGTGATTTCCGGGCCGATGCCGTCGCCTTTGAATACGGTAATTGTCTTCATGATTTATCTGTCCTTTCTGGGAATATAATCCATCAGGTCGCCGACGTATTTCGCTGCCGGACGGACGATACGGTTATCATACAGCTTGTGTTCGATGTTGTGGGCCAGCCAGCCGACCATACGGCTGATGACGAAGAGCGGCGTGTAGAGGTCGCGCGGGATGCCCAGCATATTGTAGGCGAAGCCGCTGTAATAATCGACATTGCTGCACATGTTTACGCCTTTCTCTTCTTTCAAGGTCTTCATGGCCAGCTTTTCGAAGCGGTTGTAGAAGCGGAAGATATCGGTCATGCCTTTTTCCTTGGCCAGGATGCCGCAGTAGTGGCGCATGATTTCGGCGCGCGGGTCCGACAAGGTGTAGACGGCGTGGCCGAAGCCGTAGACCAGGCCATCGTGACAGCCTTTGAATTTCTTATTGAGTATCTGGTGGATGACGTCGACGATTTGTTCATCTGTGGCCTTAATGCCGATGGCGTCGATGACTTGTTCCATCATCAGGGAGACGCGGATGTTGGCGCCGCCGTGGCGCGGTCCCTTGAGGGCGCCGACGGAGCTGGCCATGCTGGAGTAGAGGTCCGTATCCGTCGACGAGACGACGATATTGGTGAACGTCGAGTTCGTGCCGCCGCCGTGGTCGGCGTGGAGGAATAAGAGGAGATCCAGGAGCTGCGCTTCTTTCGGCGTGAACTTGCTGTCCGGCCGCAGCATGGACAAGATGTTTTCAGCCGTCGAATAGTCCTTGCGGGGATAGTGGATGACCAGGCTCTTGCGGTTGTAATAATGGACTTTGGACATATAAGCATAGACCGCGATGGACGGCAGCTTGCTCATGATGTTCAGGCCCTTGCGGAGGGTCTGGTAGACGTCGGTGTTATCCGGATCGGGATCGTAGTTATAGAGGGTCAGCAGGGCGTGCTGCAGTTTATTCATTAAGTTCTTGCCGGGCAGGCGCAGGAGGTTCATTTCCAGGAAGTCGTCCGGCAGGTCGTAGCCGTTTTGTAAAACCTTGCAGAAGGCATTCAGTTCATCTTCAGTCGGCAAATAACCGAAGAGGAGGAGAAAGCTGGCTTCTTCGTATAAATAGCCTCTATAATTTTCCACTTTAGCCAGCTCGCGAATGTCGATGCCGCGATAGTACAAGACGCCGTCGCAATCGACTTTTTGGCCTTTTTCGTCGCGCTGGTAGCCGACGACATCGGCAATGCGGGTCAGGCCGACGAGGACGCCAGTATGATCTTCATTGCGCAGGCCGCGCTTTACGCCGTACTTGGTGAACCATTCGCGGGGAATCTGTGTGTAGTTCTGTGACTTGCCATAAAACTGGGCTAAATAAATATTTTTGTCCAAGATGATTCCTCTCTTTCCTGCAAGTATGAATATGGAAGAATAACTTATAAAATATCGGTTATCTACGAATATTCATAAATTTTATTTTGGGAATAATTTTTAACATATTCCTACAAAGTATAAGTTATTATAGCATAATTATGGAGAAAGTAAAATGAAAATCGCGTAAAGTATAAAACGTTTTAAGGGTAGCCATGGCCGTTTTAATTATGATATAATATTTACTGAAATGCTTAAATTTTTATATTGTGAAAATGGATTGCATTGTTTTCACGATGAGAAAAGCCATCGCCCAGGCGGTGACAAAGGAGGGCTTGGAATGATTCAGTTATATGATGGAGGCGCGTACCTGGTTCACGGGACAGATGTCGTACCGGAACAGGATGTGGCCAAACTCAGACAGCTCACAGGCAAGACTATTTCGAAAGAAGAAGGGCGGAAGGGGACCATCGCCTATTCTATCTTGAAAAATCACAATACATCAGGGTCCATGGAACACTTGAAAATCAAGTTCGATGCCATGGCTTCCCATGACATTACCTTTGTCGGCATCATCCAGACGGCAAAAGCCTCGGGAATGGAAAAATTCCCGCTCCCGTATGTGCTGACAAACTGTCACAATTCGCTCTGCGCCGTCGGCGGCACGATTAATGAAGACGACCACGTCTTCGGCTTGTCGGCAGCCAAGAAATATGGTGGCATCTTCGTTCCGCCTCACGTTGCCGTCATTCATCAGTACATGCGTGAAAAGATGGCCGGTTGCGGCCGCATGATCATCGGTTCCGACAGCCATACGCGCTATGGCGCCTTAGGGACCATGGCCGTCGGCGAAGGCGGCGGCGAGCTGGTCAAGCAGCTCCTGTGCGATACCTATGATATCGCCTATCCTGGCGTCGTCGGCGTCTACTTGACGGGGAAACCGAGCCCGGCCGTCGGCCCTCACGACATTGCCATCGCTATCGTCGGTGCCGTCTTCAAGAACGGCTATGTCAAGAACAAGGTCATGGAATTCGTCGGTCCTGGCGTCGCTTCCATGACGATGGATTACCGCAACAGCGTCGACGTCATGACGACGGAGACGACCTGCCTGTCGTCGGTATGGCGGACCGATGAAGACACGAAGGCCTATTTGACCCAGCACGGCCGCGGCGATGCCTATAAGGAATTGAATCCGGCCGACGTCGCCTACTATGACGGTATGATTTACATCGACCTGAGCACGATCAAGCCGATGATTGCCATGCCCATGCATCCCAGCAACGCCTTTACCATCGATGAGCTCAATGCCAATCTGGAAGATATCCTCCACGAAACAGAAGAAGCCATCAACGGCCGCATGAGCAATAAAGATTTGAAATACAGCCTGACCGATAAGATCCAAAAAGGGAAACTCCAGGTCCAGCAGGGCGTCATCGCCGGCTGTGCCGGCGGCAACTACAGCAATGTCATGGCTGCCGCCCACATCCTGAAACAGGCTTCCTGCGGCAATGGCAACTTTACCCTTGATGTCTATCCGTCGTCGCAGCCGGTCTACCTCGACCTGGTCCGCAAAGGTGCTGTCGCTTCCCTCCTGGAAGCCGGTGCCATCTTCAAGACGGCTTTCTGCGGCCCCTGCTTCGGCGCAGGCGATACGCCGGCCAATAATGCCTTCAGCATCCGCCATACGACGCGTAACTTCCCGAACCGCGAAGGTTCCAAGCCGGGCAACGGCCAGTTCGCTTCCGTCGCCCTCATGGATGCCCGTTCCATCGCCGCGACAGCAGCCAATGGCGGCGTCCTGACGTCGGCCGAAGGTTATATGGACGACTACGTTGAAACACCTTACGATTACGATGACCAGCCCTATGCTACCCGCGTCTACCAGGGCTTCGGCCAGGCCGATGAAGGCGCTTCCCTGGTCTATGGCCCGAACATCAAGGATTGGCCGGACATGGAACCCCTGGCCGATTCGGTCCTGCTCAAGGTCTGCTCGAAAATCCTCGACCCGGTCACGACGACAGACGAACTCATCCCGTCTGGCGAAACGTCGTCGTACCGGTCCAATCCCCTGGGCCTGGCGGAATTTACCTTGTCCCGCCGCGATCCGGAATACGTCGGCCGGGCCAAAGCCGTCGACAAAGTTGAACGGGCCCGCCTGGCCGGCGACTGCCCGGCCGGTGTCGATCCGGCCTTGAAAGACGTCTTTGCCGTCTTGCGCGCTCATTTCGGCGACGTTTCTATGAAGGACGTAGAAATTGGCAGCATGATCTACTGCATCAAGCCCGGCGACGGTTCGGCCCGCGAACAGGCTGCCAGCTGCCAGCGCGTCCTCGGCGGCCTGGCCAACATCTGCCAGGAATATGCGACCAAGCGCTATCGTTCCAACGTCATCAACTGGGGCATGCTGCCTTTCCAGATGGAAGGCGAACCGGACTTTGAAATCGGCGATTACATCTATGTACCGGACATCAAGAAATCCCTTGACGGCGACATGAAAGCCATCAAGGCCTATGTCGTCGGCAAGGAATTGCGCGAATTGTCGCTGTACATCGCTCCCATGACGGACGATGAAAAGAAGATTGTCAAAGCCGGCTGCCTCATCAATTACAATAAGAACCGCTGATTATTCGTCGAAGGTATCGGGAAAAGCGCGGATCCCCTCTTTAGGGGACGTGTGGTAGTGATTTTTCCAGGCCCGGTAGAACGTCGAATAATTGGTGAATCCGCAGTCATAGCAGATTTCTGTCAAAGCCCGCCCCTCCTGCATGAGGTGGCGGGCTTTTTGCAGCCGTTTCGTCGTGATGTAGCTGGCGGCGGTCATGCCCGTCTCGGCCTTGAAGAGGTGCATGAGGTAATCGGGACTTATGAAAAAGGCCGCGGCCAGGCTGGAAATGGACAGGTCGCCGCTCAGGTTTTCTTCGATATAGGCCAGGATGCGGCGTATCTTTTCATTCTGATGGCCTTTCTGGACGACGTGGAGCTTGTCTTTCTGCAGGGCCCGCGTCAGGTGGATCATGAACTCCGTAAACAGCGTTTCCTGCAGGAGCGGGCTTTCCGGGCCCATGTCGGCCCAGGCCCGGCGCAGGCGGCACGATACATTGTATAAATTGTCCGCTTCCTGGGGCTGGCGCAGGATGGGGGCGTTTTCCCGCGTGAATATCTGCCCGGCCGGACAGCCGCGGCGTTCATAGCCCTGTAAATAAGATGGAGAAATATAGGCTATGATGCGTTCGTAGACGGCATCGCCATAGATGATAGGGCGGTGGATCCTGCCGGCCGGGATGACGACGATGTCGAAGGGCTGCAGGTCGTAAGCCGTCCCTTCCACGTCATACAACACATGGCCCCGGAAGAAAAGGGTAATCTTGTCGAAGTCGTGATAATGATAGGGGCAGGTCCACTGCCGCTTGTCTGAGAGATGGAAGAGTTTCAGTTTTTCTGCTAAATAACCGGTTTTCTGAGCCATGGCCGTGTCACCTCGCCTGATATGCGTATAACAGGATTTGCAATATAAACAGCATTATTTTCATATATTTGCCACTTTCCGCTATTGTATAATAACAACTGTAAGGATTCAAGTAAGCAATGAAATCAGAAATAGATATTTTTTATGGAGGACTCAACTATGAAATTCGTAAAAATGCACGGTTTAGGCAATGACTTCGTCTTTTTGGAAGATAAGAACGGCGCTGACAAGGAATTTTTCCCAGCTGGCCATCAAGATGTGCGCCCCTCATACGGGCATCGGTGCCGACGGCATCATCGTCATCGTGCCGAGCGATAAAGCCGACGTCCGCATGCGCATCATCAATGCCGACGGCAGTGAAGCGGAAATGTGCGGCAACGGCATCCGCTGCTTTGCCAAATACGTCTACGACAACGGCATCATCGACAAGAAAGAATTTGCTGTCGAAACCCTGGCGGGCATCATGAAACCGAAAGTCACTGTCGGCGACGACGGCAAAGTCAGCCTGGTCACGATCAACATGGGCAAACCCTTTACCGACCGCGCCCAGATTCCCATGGAAGGCCCGTCGGGTCCGGTCATCGACGAACCCATCGACATCGACGGCAAGACCTATAAGATCACCAGCCTGCTCATGGGTGTCCCCCACACCATGACGTACGTCAAGGATGTCGATGCCGTCGATCTCCATGAATTGGGCCCGAAATTTGAAACGTATAAAGCCTTCCCGCGCAAGACCAATATGAACTTCGTCCAGGTCATCGACGACCACACCATCAAAGTCCATACGTGGGAACGCGGTGCCGGGGCCACCCTGGCCTGCGGAACCGGCTCCTGTGCCTGCGCCGTCGGCTCTTTCCTGAACGGCTTCACCGGCCGCAGCGTCGACGTCCAGCTCTACTTGGGCACGCTGCACATCGAATACAACGAACAAGACGGCAACGTCTACATGACCGGCCCGGCCGCCGTCACCTTCACCGGCGACTGGCTGGAAGACTAGCGCTTTGGCAGAAAACGGTTTCTGCCGTTGGCCATGAGCTGTTTTTTCCCATCGTTTGTCGTGGGTCGTGGCTCGTTTGCCGTTGTAGGGGCGCCACGCTGGGCGCCCGCGTGAATCCTGGAGATATCCTCATCATGTATTTACGTGAAACTTCGGCAAACGAACCACGCCAAACGAACCACGAAAAAGGGCTGCTCGCTTATGCGACAGCCCTTTTTCATTTTACCAAGGGGAGGTTTTCACTATTGGAAATGCATGATATACAACGCGGCGCCTTTGTCGACAGGCCCAACCGCTTCATCGCCCATGTCGCTTTGGATGGGGATATCGTGACTTGCCATATGCCCAATCCCGGCCGCATGTGGGAATTGCTCTTTCCCGGCGTCACGGTCTATGTCCGGCCGGCAGCCAATCCCAAGCGGCGGACGGCTTACGACGTCGTCGGCATCGAGCGCGACGGCATCCCGATTCTGCTCGATACGCAGTACAATAATGATACGGCGGCCTGGCTGGTCCAGGAACACCGCATCCCCGGCTGGGAAGACTGGGACCTCATCCGCCGGGAAGTCACCGTCGGCGACAGCCGCTTCGACCTCCTCCTGGGACGGGGAGAAGAACGCTTTTTTGTCGAAGTCAAGTCGTGTACCCTTTTCAGCCGAAACGGCGCCATGTTCCCCGATGCCGTCACCGAACGGGGCCGAAAGCATATCCTGGAACTAGCCGCCATGAGTCGTCAGGGCATCCATACGGGCGTCTTGTTCCTGGTCCATTGGGACCGGGCCCGCTGGTTCCTGCCGGATTATCATACGGATCCGGCCTTTGCCCAGGCCTTTTATGAAGCGGCACCGCACCTGGACTGGAAAGCCCTGGCCCTGCACTGGGACGGCTCCTTTTCCCGGCCCGGCGTAGCCGGTGTGTTAGCGTATCCCCAGGCTATCCTGGAACGGGAGAATCACGACGGCGGTGATTATACATTCATCCTGCACCTGCCAGAAACGAAGGATATCGTCATCGGTTCCAAAGGGAGCTTCCATTTCCCGGCCGGCTACTATGTCTATACCGGGTCGGCCCGGAAGAACCTGGCTGCCCGCCTGGCCCGGCACAGCCGCAAGCGCAAGAAGATGCACTGGCATATCGATTACCTGCGGCAGGAAGCGGACGTCGTCGCCGCCCTGCCCATCCGGACGGCCGATGACCTGGAACACGACCTGGCACGGGCCGTCGGCGCCGTTTCCGACTGGTTCATTGACGGCTTTGGCTGCACGGACTGTACGTGTCCGTCCCATCTCTTCGGCTTTACGGTCAATCCTATCCATTACCGGCCCTTCATCCAGGTCGTCGAAGATTTCCGCATGAACCGCCTAGACTCGTCTATTTTTTATGCTATAATGGGGTAAATCACAATTTGCTAGGGGGAGATAAAGACATGGAACGCGCACAAGCATTGGCTTTATTGCAAAAATATAATCAGGAACCGTTTCACATCATGCATGCTCTGACCGTCGAAGGCGTCATGCGCTGGTATGCCCAGGAACTGGGCTATGGCGACGACGTCGATTTCTGGGGACTCGTCGGCCTGCTCCACGATGTGGATTTTGAAAAATATCCGGACCAGCACTGTAAAAAGGCGCCGGAACTGTTGAAAGAAATCGATGCCGACGATGCTTTCATCCACGCTGTCGTCTGCCATGGCTATGGCATCTGTGTCGACGTCGCACCGGAACACTTGATGGAAAAAGTCCTCTTCGCGGCCGACGAATTGACGGGCCTCATCTGGGCTGCCGCCAAAATGCGTCCGTCCAAGAGCACGAAAGACATGGAAGTCAAGAGCCTGAAGAAGAAATTCAAAGATAAGCGCTTCGCCGCTGGCTGTTCCCGGGATGTCATCAAACAGGGGGCAGAAACCCTTGGCTGGGACCTGAACGACCTCTTTGAAAAGACGATTTTAGCTATGCGCTCCTGTGAAGACGGCGTCCGCAAGGAATGTCTGGAACTGACAGGCGTAGAAGAATAAATAGGAGGAAACCACTATGAAATTACGTAAAATGATGATGACCACTGTAGCCGCAGCCATGCTGACCCTCAGCGCTGCCGGCGCATCCTTCGCATCGGGCTTGGGCACGATCAATGCCGGTGCTCTCTTGCAGCAGCATCCGCAGTACGCTAAGACCATGGCTGCTTGGCAGTCCGACGTCAAATCGGCTCAGCAGGATTTCCAGAAAGAATTAAAAAAGACCAACGACAAGGCCGCTCAGCAGGCACTGGTACAGAAATATAACACCAAACTGAACCAGCAGCGCATCGCCCTGTTCTCGCCCTTGGAAAAGGATATCCTCGCTAAGACCCAGGCCGTCCAGAAAGAAAAAGGCCTGGACTACGTCGTCCTCTCGGGCTCCGTCGTCATTGGCCAGGCCCAGGACATCACCAAAGACGTCGCTGCTAAATTGAAATAATACCCATAGCCACTAACCACTTAAAAGGACTTGTCGCATGGCGGCAAGTCCTTTTGCATTCATGGAATTTCCAAAACGGGCAAAAAGCGCAAAGGTTGTCTTAGGGCGTTATCTTTTATTCCCTATGGCTCTAACGTATGATAAGGGTACGAAATGAGTCATTCGGAAACTAAAAGAAAAGGAGAACAAGTAGATGGAAATTGTTGCTATCGTCCTAAGTTTATTTTTACTTGTCACATTTGCTTATCGCGGATTCTCGGTTATTTTGTTTGCGCCGATTTTCGCCCTCTTTGCAGCCAGCTTTTCGGGGCTGCCGATTTTACCGGGGTATACGGAATTGTTCATGGCTAAAGCCGTTACCTACATCAAATCCTTCTTCCCGGTCTTCCTCCTCGGTGCCGTTTTCGGCAAGGTCATGGAAGAAACGGGCATGGCCCGCAGTATCGCTATGGAAACAATTAAGCTCATCGGGAAAGATAAGGCTGTCTTCGCCGTCGTCTTCGCCTGCATGATCCTCTGCTATGGCGGTATTTCCATGTTCGTCTGTGCTTTTGCTGTTTATCCCTTCGCTGCCGCTCTGTTCCGCGAAGCTGATATTCCGAAACGTTTGATTCCGGCCTGCTTCGTTGCCGGCGTCTTCACGGCTACCATGGACTGCTATCCTGGTTCGCCGCAGATCCAGAACATCATCCCGACGATTTATTTGGGAACGACGACTTTTGCCGCTCCAATCTTAGGTTTGATTTGCGGTACTTTATTGATCGTCCTCTGCTTCATTTACCTCGAATTTCGCCGCAAACAGATGGCCCGTTCCGGCGAAGGCTATGGCAACCATACCCTCAATGAAACGGTCATCGATCCGGAAGCTTCTCTTCCGCCTTGGCAGTTGTCCATCATTCCGCTCATCGTCGTCCTGGTCCTGAACTTCTACTTCTCCATGATTTTCCAGTGGGATGAATCCTTATTAGAACCGTTCCGCGCCATGAACGTGCCCCTGTTGGCTAAAGGCGTCCACAATGTCGTCGCTATCTGGGCCCTGGTCCTCGGCCTCTTGGCTGCTATCATCATCGCCGCTGCAACGGGACGCAAATTCATGTCCAAGAACACCAGCGTCAAAGCTGCTCTCAATGCCGGCGCCTTAGGTTCCCTGCTGGCAATCATGAACACGGCATCGGAAGTTGGTTACGGCAACGTAATTTCGTCCTTGCCGGGCTTCCTGGAAGTCGCTGATGCCCTCCTCGGTATCGGCCAGGGCATGCCGTTGTTCAACGTCGCCTTGATGGTCAACATCCTGGCTGGTATCACCGGTTCTGCTTCCGGTGGTTTGAGTATCGCCCTCGATATCTTTGGTCAGCACTTCCTGGCAGAAACAGCTGCTGTCGGTATTCCGGCTGAAGTCGTCCACCGTATTGCAGCCATGGCTTCCGGCGGTATGGACAGCCTGCCCCATAACGGCGCTGTCATCACGACCTTGGCTATCTGCGGTCTGACTCATCGCGAAGCTTATAAGGATATGTTCGCCATTACCCTCTTGAAAGTAGTCGTCGCCTTCTTCGGCGTATTCTTCTACATGTTAACTGGTATTGTATGATTGGTTATTAGCGGGCCGCCCTTTGGGACGGCCCCTACAAATGCTAACCACTAGCCACTAGCCACTAACCACTCAAAAAGGCGCTGTCTTCGAGGACAGCGCCTTTTTCATTTCCCTTCTTTCAAATCAGCGGCACAGACTTTTCCGATGCGGGTGAGCAGGTTCAGTAGTTCCTCCCGCTCTTCTGGCTTAAAATCTTTAAAGACCATGTCGTTCAGTTCTTCGATACGCTTCTGGACCGGTTCTTTGATGGCCATGCCGGCAGCCGTCGGTTTGACGCGGATGCTGCGGCGGTTATTGGGGTCGAGGATGCGGTCGATGAGGCCTCGCTTCTGCATCCGGTCGAGGACGCCGGAAATGGTGGAGTTTTCGACGCGCAGGATGTTGGCAATTTCCTTCGGCGTCAGCGTTTCATCTTTCCAGAGACAGGCCAGGACGCCATATTGTCCCGGTGTGATGCCGAACTCGGAAAGGTTTTCGGAGAAGATCAAAAAGACTTCATGTTGTGAAATGGTTAGCAAAAAATTAATGCATCTCGTGTAATCCACAGGATATCTGCCTTCCTTCTGACAATATTTCGTATTCCTAATTAGTTTACATTTTATCATATTTTTGCATATCTATCTAGTAAGTAGCTTTTATTTTTGCCTTGCCGTATAATAAATGTGAAAACATGCAAAGGAAGGGTTCTATGAAACGCAAGCAGATTTTTGGCTTTGATTATACCAACAACGAGTATATGAAAATCTTCATGTACCTTCTCGTCGGCGGCTCGGCGGCTCTCTTGGAATGGTCGCTTTTTTATATTTTCTTTCGGCTGTTGTCAGCCGGTGCTGTGTTTTCGATGCAGACGCAGACCGTCCTGGCTGCGACGACCCTGGCTTTTGCCTCGTCGACGCTATATCATTATGTGCTCTGTAACCGCTTTGTCTTCGACAGCGGCAGCCGCTATCACCGCGGGACGGAAGTGTCCCTGGTCTTCGTTGTCAGTGCCATCGGACTGGGCTGGAATCTCCTGCTCATGTGGCTGTTTACGTCACCGGCTATTTTAGGGCTGAATCCGATGGTGTCGAAAATCATGGCCAGTGCCATCGTCACCGTTTGGAATTATGTGTCGCGTAAGAAATGGATTTTTAAGTAAGGGGGTGTCTCTATGGCACGAGCAGCACGCGTTATGGAAATTTTACAAGATATGATTCATATTGACAGCGAGACGAATACGCCTAAAGAACGGCAGATGGAATTGTACCTGCAGCAGTTCTTTTCTCATCTCGATGGCGTCGCCAGCGGCCTCATCCACGTACCCGACGATAATTGCCAGCGGTCTGTCGTCTACGGCCTCGTCCGCGGCAGTACGGGCCATACGGTCATTTTCATGAATCATCACGATGTCGTCGACGTAGAGTCCTATGGCTATCTGCGGGACCAGGCCTTTGACCCGCAAGGGCTGTATAAGGCACTGGAACGGGCTCCACTCAGTGAGGACGTGCGCCGGGACTGGGAAAGCGGGGAGTGGCTCTTTGGCCGCGGTTCCTGTGACATGAAAGGCGGCGCGGCTGCGCAATTAGCCGTCTTTGAGGATTATGCAGCCCATCCGGGCAAGGCCAGCCTGATTTATTTATCCCTGCCTGATGAAGAAACGTATTCGGCCGGCATGCGGACGGCCATTACCCTGCTCAACGAACTGCGCTCTTCTTATGGTCTGACCTATGATATCCTCATCGATAGCGAACCGAATCATAAAGAACAGGGGAAACTCGTCGCTTACACCGGTTCTGTCGGTAAAATCCTGCCCGTCGTCCTGGTACAGGGCAAACCAGTCCACATCGGCTGCTATGATAAAGGCATGAATCCCGTCGGCGTCCTGGCCCACCTCATCGCGGCGACCGAAGGCAGCCGGGAATTGACCGACAGCTGCGATGGTGAACAGACGCCGCCGCCGGCCTGGGTCTATCTGCGGGACCGCAAGGAACGGTACGACGTGACCCTGCCCCAGCGCGTAGCTGCCGCCCTGAACCTGCTGACTTACGACAAGACACCGGACGATGTCATGTATGTCCTTTTGGAAGAAACGCGGCGGGCCGTCCATGACTTGCAGCAGACCATGGGCAGCAATCTGCCCGTCTCCGTCTGCAGTGCCGATGAGCTCTTGCAGCAGGCTGCGGCCTACCCCGGCTTCGACGTCTTCTATGAAGCGGCTAAACAGGCTTCTTTCGTCGCCCTGCAAGACGGGCGCAGCACCTATGCCGAAGAAACGATACACCTCTTGGAGCAGATCCTCGATTTCACGGGCATTACGGCGCCTATGGCTGTCGTCGCTTTTGCGCCGCCTTATTATCCGGCAGCCGACAGCCTGTCTTTCCCGACGCCGGCCTTTGCAGGCTTGCTGGAAAAGATTTCCTCGATGATGGATGTCCGCTTTGAACGCTATTTCAACGGCGTTTCCGATTGTAGTTACTGCTGCGTCGACCCCGATTTTGACGAAGGCCTGGTCGAAAAGAACTTGCTCCTCTGGGGCAAAGCCTATCCCTTTGACTTGGAAAGTTTGAAAAAATTGCAGATTCCCTTCCTCCTCCTGGGACCGTGGGGCAAGGACTTGCACGAACGGACAGAACGCGTCCATATTGAAAGCGTATCGCAGAAATTGCCTCATATCCTCGATACCATCATTTCTTACGTCGGCCAGGCTGAATTATAAAATGTATGATGGTCGGTCAAGACATTACTAAAAAGCATGAAATAATGTAACCCATTTGTGACAATGATATGATATACTAAAACATAATAATGTCATAGGTGGCACTATTAAATACCAATAGGAAGCTGGGATTTATGATGAAAAAGAAATCTTTAGTATTGGCTGCAGTCATGGCAGCCTGCGCTACTTCCTTTGCTTTCGCTACGCCGCAGACGCAGTGGAACCAGGGACAGTGGCAGCTCGACTTGGGCGCTTGGAACCCGAAAGCTTCGGTTGACTCCGGTAATTGGGACAAAGCTACATTCAAGGACTGGTATGGCCAGGAAGATACGAATTCCAAATGGGATTTCCAGGGCGGCTTGAGCTATGGCCTTTCTGACAAATGGGCTTTGCAGTACAACTACTACGGCTTGAAGACTAAGAGCGACAACAACAAATCCTACAAGACCGATGGCGATGAACACGAAGTAAACCTCGTTTACTCCATCAACAAGAACTTCGCTGCTTACGCCGGCTGGAACCGCATTAAAAACGACCTCGGCGGCGATGCTAACGACACCAACAACGTCGCTCAGCTCGGCTTGATCGCCAAAGCTCCGCTGGCTAAGAACCTCGACTTCTACGCTAAAGGCGCTGTCGGCACTAAGAAGACGACCATGTGGGAAGCTGGCCTCGGCTACAGCATTACACCGGACCTCGACATCAATGCTGGCTATCGTTACTTGAACACCAAATTGGCTGATGGCGGCGATTCCACCTTTGGCAACAAAGACGACGCTAACATCTCCTACAAAGGCTTCATCGCTGGCCTCTCCTATCGCTTCGGCGGCGGCCACAAAGAAGCTCCGGCTCCGGAACCGGTTTACACGCCGGAACCGACTCCGGCACCGGTCGTTGAAACGCCGGTCCAGAAGAACGACTACTACGTTGAAAGCGTTCACTTCGGCTTCGACGAAGACCAGCCGCTCGCTTCCGAACGCGCTAAGATGGACCACTTCGTCCAGGTTGCTAAAGCAAACCCGAGCGATACGTTCAAACTCGTCGGCAACACCGATGCCAAAGGCTCCAACGCTTACAACGATGACCTTTCCAAACGCCGCGTAGACAACGTAGCAGCATATGCTGAAAGCCAGGGCGTACCGGCTTCGCAGATGCAGCTCGACTACAAAGGCAAAACGGACCCCGTCAGCACCAACGACACCGAACAGGGCCGCGCTGACAACCGCCGCGTAGATATCTGGCAGAATCACTAAGTTTAGTGGCTCGTGGCTAGTTGTTCGTGGCTAGTGAAAAAGAAGCTGTCGCATAGCGACAGCTTCTTTTTTTCTGTAGGGGCTCGCACGTGGTGCCTCCTACAAGATGCTAGCCACGAACCACTAGCCCCTAACCACTAAATTCCCTCAAAAAGGGAATTTATCCTTGCCAAACTTCTGTTTTCACGATATAATAATGTAGCTAACTTAATAAAAGTACTGGTGCGTGGTAATCCGCCGGGGCTTGTGCAATGGGAACCTATGAACCTTGTCAGGTCCGAGAGGAAGCAGCAATAAGTAGACCTTTCCATGTGCCACGAGGAAACCTGGCGGGTTATCATACACGAGTACTTTTCAGTTGGTAAAAGCAGCGGTTAGCTGCTTTTTTTCGTATACGGAAGGGAAAGACTCATGGCATATATTGCATTATACCGCAAATGGCGGCCGAAGGATTTTGAAGATGTCGTCGGCCAGTCCCATATCACGGAAACCCTGCAAAAAGCGATAGATACGGACAAAGTAGCCCATGCTTACTTGTTTTCCGGTCCCCGCGGGACGGGCAAGACGAGCACGGCTAAAATTTTTGCCCGGGCCATGAACTGTGTCCACGGGCCGACGTCCCACCCGTGCAATGAATGTGAAGTCTGCCGCCACATCATGAGCGGCGAATCCCTGGATGTCGTCGAAATCGATGCCGCTTCCAACCGCAGCATCGAAGACATCCGCACCTTGCGGGAAACGATTAAATTCATGCCGGCTGAAGGCCATAAGAAGATTTACATCATCGATGAAGTCCATATGCTGACGACAGAAGCTTTCAATGCCCTTCTGAAGACCCTGGAAGAACCGCCGGCCCATGTCATCTTCATCCTGGCGACGACGGAGCCGGAACGGATTCCCATGACCATCTTGTCGCGCTGTCAGCGTTATGAGTTCCGGCGTATTACCAGCGAGGATATTGCCAAACGCCTGCTCTATGTGGCCGGACAGGAACAGATCGACCTGACCAAAGGTGCTGCCCATATCCTGGCCGTCCAGGCCGACGGCGGCATGCGCGATGCTTTGAGTATGCTCGACCAGTGCGTTAGCAACACGAGCGGTACCATTGACGAAGGCGTCGTCCGCGATTTGCTAGGCCTCATCGGCAAAGACTGGCTGTTTTCCCTGGCTCAGGCCATTTTCGACGGCCAAGGCGATGTCATCATCAAGGCTGTCGACGACGTCATCCATATGGGCAAGGAGCCGCGGGTCATCTTGATGGAGCTGCTGGCTCATTTGCGGGCCGTCATGCTCTGCCAGGCCGCGTCATCTTCCGACACCCTTTCGGCTTACGACGACTGCCTCGACGAGTTGCGTAAACAGGCTGGCGAATGGACGCCAGCGGCAGTTTTTCAAGTCCTGGCCATTTTACAGCAGGCACTGCTGACGGCCAAGACGTCGCCGGTTCCGCGCATTGCCGTGGAAATGGGGCTGCTCATGGCAGCGCGGCAGCTGAATCAGCCGCCCGTTGTCCCCGTTGCAGCGGCTTCTGCCGCCAAGGCTCCGGCTAAACCGGCTAAAACTGCTGTGGCAGAAAAGCCGGAAGTCGTCCCAGTTCCGGAAGAGGACGATTACAGCGGCGGCTACGGCCTGGAAGAAGCTGTTCCCTTTCCAGAAGAAGAGTTTACTTCACCTGGACCCACCGTTGGCCAGGCACCGGTACAGGAAGCTGCGGCCGCTATGCCCCAGCCTGCTCGTCCGCCTGTGCCACCGGCACCGCCCCGGCCCGAGCCTGTGAAGGCGGCCGCTCCGGCTGCGAACGTACCCGCACCGGCACCGTCCCCGGCAGCGCAGCCTGTCGCATCGGCCGAATACCAGGACGTCTGGAAAAAGATGTGCGCCATTCTCGATAAAGAAAAGAAGAAAGCCGTCTTGTCCTGTATCCGCAACGGCCGCGTCGTTTACATCGGCGAAGGCCAGGTCATCGTCGCCTTTAAGACGGCCTTCATGGTGAAAAGGGCCAACCGGGAAGATTACTATAAGTTTACTGATGCTGCCTTATCCCAGATACTGGGCGGCACGTACCACATGCAGGGCTTTTTGGAAGGTGATGCCGAACTGGATGGGTACGAAAAAAAAATGAGTAACCTGACCCGGCCGGCGGAACCTGAACCGCTGCCCGAAGAGGATATTCCAGTTCCTGCGCCATCTCAAGAAGCAGCTAGTTCCAGCGATGAAACGGCATGGCAGCCGGCTTCCATCGAGGATATGGATGAAGCCGAACGAGCCGCCTTGGGACCATTGCTTAAAAACGTAGGAGACTGTAATATATATATAGAAAATAAAAAATAAGTTTACACAAAATTAGGAGGAAAACAAATGTTTGGTGGAAATATGCAAGGTATGATGAAGAAAGTACAGAAAATGCAGAAAGAAATGAAGAAACTGCAGGAAGATTTGAAGAAACGCACTGTCGAAGCGACCGTCGGCGGCGGTGTCCTGACCATCGTCATGAACGGTGAAAAGAACGTCGAAAGCGTCCACATCGACCCGAGCATCATCGACCCGGAAGACGCTGAAATGCTGGAAGACCTCATGGTCGCTGCCGTCAATGAAGCCAACAAGAAAGTGGACGATATGATGGCTCAGGAAATGAGCAAGATCACCGGTGGCATGCACCTGCCGGGCATGTTTTAATGGATACGCCATTAGATAAGCTGACGGAAGAGTTCCGCCGCCTTCCCGGCATTGGCGTCAAGACGGCACGCAAGCTGGCCTACTATATCGTCCAGCAGCCGGCCAGCCGTGTCGACGAATTTGTCGATGCTATCCGCGATGCCAAAGCGAATATGCACTTCTGCTCGGTCTGCTTCAACTTATCGTCCCAGGATCCGTGCCCGATTTGCAGCGACATCAGCCGCGACCGCTCGACGATCTGCGTCGTCGAAACGCCGCAGGATGTCCAGGCCATTGAACGCAGCGGCGATTACCACGGCTTATATCACGTCCTGCACGGGGCCTTATCGCCTTTAGACGGCGTCAACGTCGAAGACCTGCGTATCCGCGAGCTCCTGCAGCGTCTGGGGAATACGACGGTCAAGGAAGTCATCTTGGCTACCGATCCTGACGTAGAAGGCGAAGCGACGGCGTTATACCTGGCCCGCCTCATCAAGACGGCCGGCATCCGCGTGACCCGCATTGCCCGCGGGCTTCCCATGGGCGGCGACATTGAATATGCTGACGAAGCGACGCTGGCTGGTGCCGTTGCCAATCGGCAGGAAATGTGAGGGTATTATGGAATATCTATGGATAGCCGCAGGCGTTTTTGTCCTGTTCTTAGTGCATAAGCTCATCTTGGCACCGATGCGCCATTTACTGGTCAATGTTGTCGTCGGCCTCATCGTCCTGTACGGCGTCAACCATTTTGGCTATCATTTTTGGCTTCCAGCACGTCCCCATCACCATCGGGACAGGCCTCATCATCGGCCTGTTCGGCTTGCCCGGGGTCGTACTGGTTACCTTGTATTACACGATTTTTTTAACCTACGCGAAGAGGGGATATCGTGAAATTGAAAAAATGGGCCGTCCTTGCCTGTACGGCTGCCTTGGCTGTATCAGTCCTTTCGGGCTGCGGCAACAGCGTGTCTACGAAAACTGAAACGGTTTCCAAGTCGGATCATCCTGTGGCTCTGACGCTGGATGCCAATATTACGGCTTTACATATGACCAATATCGTGCCGAAACTGTCGGGGAAACTCGTATCGACACCGTTGGCCGTCGGCCAGGAAGTCAAGGCTGGCGACGTCGTCGTCCAAGTCGATTCGGCACCGTATCAGCAGAGCGTCAGCCAGGCTGAATCGCAGCTCGTCGCTGCTTCATCGGCTGCGACGCCGACGTATAAGACCGTTACCGTACCGGCTGCCAGCAGCGGCGGCGGTGGTGGCGGCGATAACAGCGGCCACCGGGCGGAATTGAAGGCCTGGTATAATATGGGGGCCTTATCGAAAGTCGAATACAATCAGATGATGGCTGATGCTGGCGGCTCTTCAGGTTCTTCTCAGGGCGAGACGACTCAGACCGTCCAGGTCCAGGAAGCGCCGGCTGTGGACCATGAAAAAATCGCCCAGCTGCAGCAGGCCGTCCAGGCTGCCCGCGATATGTTAGGCAATACGACGATTTATTCGCCCATTGACGGCCGTGTCACGGCCGTATCGGATAATCCGTCTGTCGCCGTCGCCGGCAATGTCCTGGCTACGATTCAGCAGATGTCGCCGTTAGTGGCGACCTTTGCCATTCCTGAAATGTACATTGACGCTTTACAGGATGCCAAAAAAGACGGCAGCCTGCAAGTATCTATCATTGCCGCTTCGGGTGAAACGGAAACGGGGGAACTGACCTATCTGGCAACGACCAAGGATCCTTCGACCGGTTCTTATATGGCCAAGGTCACTTTCAACAACGCCAAGAACCTGTTCGTTCCCGGTGAATTTTATCACGTCCGCATCGCCACGCCGAAAGAAGTGTCCCAGATTACCGTTCCCAAGACGGCGGTCCGGACCAAAGACAGCGGTGACTTCGTTTACATCGTCAATGACAGCGGCCTGGCCGATGCCCGTTCCGTCCTGACTGGCGATGAAGAAGACGGCCGCGTCGTCATCCTCGACGGCCTCGACGAAGGCGATGTCGTCGTTGCCGATCCGCCGGATTCGCTGGAAATCGGCATGAAAGTTAAATCGTAATTCCAAGGAAGGTGAGAGCCAGTGGCAAAAGAAGAGCATCACAGCAGTTTATTGAAGTCCTTGGAAAAGAGCCTCGACGTCCTCGACCTCTTCGTGGAATGTAATACCGGCATGACCCTGAAGGACATTGCCGAACACACCCACTTGAATACGTCGACGGCCTTCCGCATTGTAAACACCTTGGAGCGGCGCCAGTATTTGACCCGCAACGATACGTCCAAGCAGTACCGCCTCGGTCCCCGAGCCCTGGCGCTGGGCTATTCGTCTCATTGGACAGAGAATGTCATCACTTTGGCCAAACCTTATTTACGGCGTTTACAGCAGTTGTTTAATGAAACGGTCAGCATTTACATTGCCGAAGGCGACTGCCGCATCTGCCTGGACCACGTCGAAAGCACCCATTCCCTGCGCCGGGTCATCCCCATCGGGGAGTCCCTGCCGCTCTATAAGGGGGCTGCTGGCCGGGTCCTGCTGGCCTGGACGAGCGATGACGAACGCAAGCGGTACATTGAAAAATACGGCAATATTTCTGAAGAAGAGTTCGCGGCCATCCGCCATAATGGCTATGCCATGACTCAGGATGAAAGCGAACACGGCTTATTTGCCCTGTCGGTACCTATCTTCAATTTTGAAGGCCAGGTCATCGCCTCTTTGACTATCGCCGGGCCGTCTATGCGTTTCTATGACTCGATCCGTCAGAAAATGCTGTTCACCATGAGCCAGTATGCCTATGAGATTTCCCATTCCCTGGGCTACCGGAAGAAAGCATGACCGGCCGGAAATGGAGGGCTGACGAATTTTGCGTCGATGCCAGCGTACTGGCCCCGCGCCTGCTGGGGCAGTACCTCATCCATGAAACGCCGCAGGGCCTCTGCAGTGGCCTCATCGTCGAGACCGAAGCTTATGGCGGCTGTTACGACGGCTTTGCCGACGACGGAGCCCATAGCTTTCATGGCCTTACCAAGCGGACGGCACCGATGTTCCACGCCGGCGGCATCAGTTATGTCTACCTGATTTACGGCATGTACTGCTGCTTCAATGTCGTCGCCGGTCCGGAAGGACAGGGCCAGGCCGTGCTCATACGGGCTGTTGAACCAGCTGAAGGGACTCCGCTCATGGTACAGCGCCGGAAGACGAAGAAAGTCAGCAAGAATCTGACTAACGGGCCGGGAAAACTTTGCCAGGCCCTGGCTATTACGCGGGACCAGAACGGTCTGGATTTGACCGGTGATGAACTCTATCTGGCCCATCCGCTGCGTCAGGAACCTTTTTCTATCGTTCAGACGACGCGCATCAATATTGACTATGCCGAACGGGGAAAGCATTTTCCCTGGCGGTTCTATATAAAAGACAATCCTTATGTGTCTAAATTGTAATCCTAGTTAGGGGGAGATTACTATTATTGAATTTAGAGAAATCCGTTTGGAAGATAAACCCATTATAGATGACTATTTTCATCAGAAAAGATATGAACAGGCTGATGCTACCTTTATGACGCTCTTTGCCTGGCAGAAGCCCTATGAAATCCAGTGGGCTGAAGAAGACAATGTCCTCTACATCCGCTCGGGCCGCGGCAAGAAACAGTTCTGGATCCCGCCTTTCGCCCGCAAAGACGGCAGTTTCGCTAAAGGCGTCCTGCGCATGCATGAATGGTTCGAAGAACACGGCTATCCTTTCTTGATGAAAGGCGTCACGCCGGCTGCTGTCGAACGGATCAAAGCGCTCTGCGAAGACTGTTACGACTTCACGCCGGACCGGGACAATTATGAATACGTCTACCTGACGCAGAACCTGATTAATCTGTCGGGCAAGAAATACCGCCAGAAGAAGAATAACCTCAACCATTTCCGTAATCAGTATTTCGGCAACTGGGAATACGTCCCCATTACGGAAGATATCTTCGATGAATGTCTGGCCGCTGAACAGTCCTGGTATGACCAGCATGAAGCCGGCGATGAAGACGATGAACTCTTAGGCGAACGCCATGCCATCGAAACGGTCTTTAACAACTGGGAAGTCCTCCAGCCGACAGGCGGCGCCATCCGCATGTATAATAAGATCGTCGCCTTCTCCATCGGTGAAATGCTCAACGATGATACGGCTATCATCCATTTTGAAAAGAGCGATCCGACCATCCGCGGCCTGTACCAGGTCATCAACCATGAATTTGTCGTCCATGCCTGGCCGCACACGACGTACATCAACCGCGAAGAAGACATGGGGATTCCCGGCCTGCGCCATTCCAAAGAATCGTATAATCCGGATCACTTCGTCGAAAAATACGACGTCACACTGCGCCAGAAATAAGGGGGCCTTTCTATGCACTTCCGTTTAGCGACTGAATCGGACCGGGGCCTCGTCGAAAGCCTTTGGGACTATTGTTTCGAACACCGGGAAGATCCGTTTTTCCAGTGGTATTTCAATCATTTTTATCGGCCTGAAAACGTCCTCATGGGCTTTGAAGGCGATGATATGGCCTGCCTGACCCATCTCAATCCGTATACGCTGTGCCTGCGCGGCAAAGCCATCGACACGTCGTATATCGTCGGTCTGGCAACGCATCCTGCAGCCCGGCGCAGCGGTGTCGGCGGGAAACTGTTGACGGCAGCCCTAAAGGAAATGAAGCGCCGCGGCCATTACATTCACATCCTCATGCCCAGCAAGGCCGGTTTCTATCAGCCTTATGGCTATGAACTCTATTGTCATCAGTGGAAGGAAACGATGCCCCTGGAAGCCTTGCGGCCTCTGACGGACCGGACCGTGCGCTATGCCTTTGTCAACAGCACGGATCAGTGGCCTTATCTGGCCGCCGTTTATGAAGGCTATACGAAGGGCCTGTCCGGCTATGCCCTGCGCGATGAACAGAGCTGGCGGAGCCATATCGAGGCCCAGCTGGCCGAAGGCAATATCGCTGTCTGCTTCGATGGGGACGAACCGATTGGCTATGCCTTCTATCAGCTGGGAGAACCGACCATCATCAGCGGTGAATTTGTTTACACCTGCCGCAAGGGAAAACGGGGCCTCTTAGGCTATATGTACAACCACCGTTCTCAAGGCGAGGCCTTCCAATGGAACGAAGGCATCCATGACCAGTCCTATCGCTTTTATCCCGACGGGAAACAGGGCCATGAAACGATGCCCTTCATGACGGGACGCATCGTCGATGTCAAAGGGGCCTTGGAACAGCTTCCCTACCAGACCGACGGTACGGTTACCTTCCATACGGAAGACCCCTTGGCGGATTGGAACTGCGGGACCTTTACCTTGACAGTAAACAATGGTAAACCCGTAGTTACCCAAGAAAAGAATGAGCAGGCCGACGTTACCCTGCCCATCGGTACCCTGGCTTTATTAGCCTTTGGCGCCATGGATGTAAACGACCTGGTTTTCAATGAAAAACTACAGGGAAATGAACAGGCCCTGCAAACCCTGCAGGCCCTCTTCCCGACCGAAAAAAACTGGATCAACGAGTGGTATTAGTGTCTTTTGTGGTTCGTTGTTAGTGATTCGTGGCTCGTAGGAGCTCGTACGTGGCTCGTAATCCGTAGGGGATTATACAAATCCATGGCGGGCCGCCTTTTGGGACGGCCCCTACGAAACCATTCACTAGCCACTAACCACTAACCACTTAAAAATAGGCTGTCGCATAAGCGACAGCCTATTTTTTTACCGATAAACAGTGTAAACGACAATCCCGGTCACGAGAAACACGGCGGTATACACCAGAAAGAGTGTGATCAGGGTATGGCGGCCGATGTTGGCGACGACCCGCCAGCCGCTCTTCATGCCGCCGGCCAGCATGACGTACAGGGAGTGGCCTGTGCTGGCCGGGACGTGAGCCGCTTCTCCAGGAAGAGCTTGGTACGTTCCTTCTACGACGGGATGGTTTCCGTGATAGGACAGGTTGTTTTCTAAAATGCCGTCCGGGTTGGAGCGGATGTAGTCGTGGACATATTCCGTATGGCCGTCTGGGGCGATGCGGGTATAGCCGTTTACATGGTGGTAACCGGACGGCGCTTTGACTAAGCTTTCGTGGCTGACGACGCCGTCATGGGCAAAGGCGCCATCGTGGGCGAAGGCGCCATCGTGGGCGAAGGCGCCATCGTGGGCGAAGCCGTCGGCCATGCCGCCGTCGACGACGCCGCCGGCAGCGGCTTTCAGGAAGGGCAGGACCAGGGCGATGATGACCAGGGGGATACTGCCCATGATGTTCAAAGCACCTGACGAGGAGTAACCATTCCGATAGAGCCAATCAACAAGAGCTGGAAGAACGAGGCAGGATAAGGAGCGGCTAAGGCTGTCAAAGCCAAGACTCGAACCAGGAGAGACGCGTGAACGACTGTAAAGAAAACGTGAGGAAACGTGTTTACTATCGTTGCCAAGCCTCGGTAAATCGGCCGGTATAAGGTATTGAGCCAATCCATGCGGAAGTAGAGGACAAAGGCCAGGCCGTAGACCATAAGACCGGCAATGACAGCCCGCCAGTTCTTCAAGATGAAACCGATGCGGGCGATGAAGAGGACGATCATGATGATGAAGGCGACAGGCGCCAAAAAGGGAAATATGGCACAGAGGCCGCCGGCAATCAGGGAAAAGGCGAGCATCATGTAAATCATCTGCCAGGCCGTAACGATAAAAAAGCCGACGAAGGCGCCGATGATGACCCAGGGATTAAAACCGTGGATAAAAGTATACATGAGGATAGCGAAAAATCCAGATGGCACTCAAAAACATTCTGCCAAGTCGTGAGTTGTGCCGATACCCACTCCCGGCGCGTTATTTGCTGTCTGTCCATAAAACACCTCGCATACGTAGTCGTTACTTTTTATAGTAGAGAAAAAGCTGTAAAAAATCAAGAACATTACAGCCCCTTTTCCTTTTCGTCAAATAGGTGTAACATGAAGTTATAATTCCCCTTATTGGCACGGAGGTGTTTCTATGGATTCTTTAGGTTATTTTGGCAAGTGGTTCCCGACAGAACACAAGAAGTATACCGCTATCATCGCCATGATGTATCTTGGCGTGGTAACGACGGTACTGGGTGTGTTGTTTGAATTGGCTCTTCGGGGACTGGAAATGATCGGCCTCTTCGGCGGCCCTGTTGGGATACGGCGGACGATCGATGTCCTGACTTTTTTCAGCGGTCTCAATACACTGGCTTCGCTGGCCCTTTTTGTCATCATGATTTATCTGCTCTATAAGACGCGGGCTTTAGTCTACCTGCTCAAGATGGCCCTGGGCTATTTCGTTGTAGACCTTTTATTGATTTTGATTGCCGACCTTTTCAGTGGGACTGTCGCTGCCATTCTCTGTATTCTGGGTATCATCGCTACTATTTATGTGAATCGCAGACGTTGGCATTATATCAGCAATACCGCCGCTATATTTACTACGTCGTCCTCAGCTGGCTCATCAGTGCCCTTTGTACGGCGGCTGTCGTCGGCCACATCGTCTATAGTATGACCCAGCTCATGTTTGGCATGACCCGTGGTGGTTATGGGACTTTCATCGGCTATGCCGTCCTCCTGGTCCTGGTCTGGATGATCCCTGTTTTCTGCCAGCATTATATCTATCGCCGGGAAGAACGGCTGGGAACTTCCTTTTACCAAGCCTTCCGTCTCATGAATACCGTTCCTTGGACGGCCGTCTTCTTTATCTTCGGGATTTCGTCGCTGGCTTCTATCGGAACGATTAGTGGTGAAAACATGTTTACATCGTTTGACTTTGACGATACAGGTGACAACCAAGCCAATTTTGAAGATAGAAAAAATGGAATGTCAACGCGGAAAGTAAATGAAGTAAATAAAAAGACCTGCCCGTACTGCGGCCATCCTGTCGAAGGCGATGCCATTTTTTGCAGTCACTGCGGCAAACCCGTCTATACGTGCCCGCAATGCCATCACGTCGTCGACCCGACGGCCAAGTTCTGCCCTTCTTGCGGAACCAGACTGCAGACTCCCGATGCCTCAGCAGGCCCTTTGCCGGACCCTTTTAGCAAGGAAACGGAACCGGCAGCAGCGCCGTCATCTGAGGTTCCCCGCCATGACATTCAGCAGAATATGCCTCCTCAACGGCCTTTGAAGGAACAATTACGGGAACATGGCAAAGTCCTCATCGCCTTAGGTGTCGTCCTGGTCCTGGCCGTAGCGGGCGGTATCTGGTATGCCCATAGTAAGCCTAAAAGCCTTCCTGCCGGTACTGGGACCCATTCGCAGCAAGTTGTCAAAACGGCCGATTCTGAACTCTCTTTAAACGGTGTTTACCTGGGACAAAGCTGGGATGAAGCCAAAGACGGGCTGGGACGGGAACTCAGTACCTCCGACAGTAAGGACGGGGCCGTTCACCATAAGTTCACCGATATGGACGTCGTCGTCAAAGACAACAAAGTCATCATGTTGACGTCGTCGTCGCCGGCAGCCCAGAGCAAGCGGGGAATCCATCAGGGAAGCTCTTTCGATGATGTCGTCAATGCCTATGGCGATGACTATCAGGCCTCGGAATACGGAGCCCAGATCCATTACGAATATACTTTTAAGACCGATGACGGGAAAACGGGAATCCTGCGCTTTGCCGTCAGCAAGAACAGCCAGGCTGTCGAATACATCAGCGTCCGCCTGGCCGATGAACAGACGGATGGCGCCAAACAGGCTTTCCTGGCTTATCATAAGAATATTTCCGGGCATCACCTGCAAGAGGCCTTCCAATTGCTGACACCTGATTTCCAGACTTCCGTCGGCGGTTATGATGGCTACGCACCGGGCTATGCCAATACTTTGTCCAGTGACGTTTCCAATATCCGCCAGATCGCTTCCGGCGGGAACAAGACGACCTTTTCCTTTGCTTTGAAAGCGCGGGACCGTATCCCAGGCAGTGCCAAAGTCAAAGTGCAGTATTTCAATGGCCAGGTCACGATGGTCAAAGATGGAGATACCTGGAAAATCAGTGATATGAGTGCCAAGAAGTCGGGAGAACATGTGGAATAACTGGTATAGTCGTCATAAAGGGAAATTCAAGAAAATAGCCGTCCTGGTCCTCTGCATCGCTGCCGCCCTTTATGGCCTCTGCTTTTACATGAGTTATAAGGCAGCGGACATTTTCAACCAAGTCGTCGCCGAGCGCCAGCTCTTTCCCGGCACGGTAACCGTAGAACGGCTGACGGCGACGCCAGGCGGGACGGTCTCCTTTGAGAACCTGGTGTGGAACGACGAGGACGGCGATACGCTGGTCCAGATCCCAAAAGGCCAGTTCACGGTCAAGTTGAGCGATGTCCTGACCGGCCATATCGGTACACAGACCGTGGAAGACGTGACCTTGGATAATGCCTATATCCATTTGATCTTTAATGATAAAATGGAGTTACAGCATGTCAAGAAAATAAGCGGTCACCAGAGCGGAGATCCGCGGGGTTTCATCAAGGTCACCGGCCCTAAAGGCAATCACCCTTTTAACTGCCATGTCGCCCTGCACCAGAGCGTCATCGAAGCCGAAGCGCCAGGTCGTCATTTTACCATCGGCGATGTCGAGTTCTCTTCCCATATCCATACCAAGGGCAAGACGACCCTTGATCTGCGGGCCGGCCACTTTTCCGGTACTCTCGAAGCCCAGTCCCTGCGCATCCGCGGGAGTCTGGATTTCAAACCGGATACGCCACAGTATAACCTGTCCCTGTTGCTGAGCGACTGCAATCCCCGTTCTCTCGGAGCTGGCCTCGACATCGACGACGCGGCGACGGTGTCGGCGGATATCCGCGGCCCCTTGTATGCGCCGGTCATCGACGGGACTTTGAAGATGGACCGCCTGGACATTACGGCCCTGGTCTTTACCGATGTCGTAGGGCAGGTCCACTATGAACAGGGCCTGCTCGATGTGACGGAAGTTACGGCCGGCGTCTTTGGCGGATCCATGAAGGGCCAGGGACAGGTGAACCTGGATGATAGGTCGTATACGGCCGATATGACCGGTTCCCGGCTCAAAGGCGGCATTGCGGCCCACGACCTCTTCCTGCGCTGTGATGTCGACTTGAACCTGCATATGGAAGAAAATAAATCGGCCGGCACGAAAGCCATTTACGGTGATTTCCGTTCCGGTCCGGGCCGCTATCACAACGTACCGTTCCGGGGCATTTCCGGTTCCTTTGCTCAAGATGGCAAGACCTTGAACTTCCGGGACGTCGTCATTTCCATGTTCTTTGGCGACGTATCGACGGATGCCTTTTCCATCGTCAACGGCAAAGTCAAGATAGGGGCCATCAACATCGACTATAAAAACGGCAAGCGGAGCCGCTGGGGAAAGGGCGGCCCGCAGACCATCCGGTGAACATAGATAGAGAAAGGAGTTTTCATCATGGATATTTCACGCTATTTAGCGAAATCAGGCGAAAAAGTCGATTTGGCCCAATGGCCGACGGCCTGCGATGTGGATATCGACAAGAAAAAAGTCAAAGAAGAACTGCTGGACCAGACGATTACGGAAATGCAGGATTTACAGGAAAAACTCTTTGCCGATAACCATTACGGCTTGGTCATCGTCCTGCAGGCTATGGACGCTGCCGGGAAAGACGGGACGGTCAAGCACGTCTTTGCCCGCCTCAATCCGGCTGGCGTCAAGGTGCAGAGCTTCAAGAAGCCGAGTTCGGAAGAAATGGACCACGACTACATGTGGCGCATCAACAAGGCCCTGCCCGGCCGGGGAGAAATCGGCATCTTCAACCGCTCCCATTACGAAGAAGTCGTCGTCGCCCGCATCCACAACCTCATCAAGAGCGACGGCATGCCGGAAGAACTGGTCCGCAAGGATATCTGGGAGAGCCGCTATCGCCAGATACGCGACTGGGAACGGTACTTGTCGGAAAATGGCTTTCCTATGGTCAAGATATTCCTTCATTTGTCGAAAAACGAACAGAAGAAACGCCTGATCGACCGCATCGTGACCAAGCAGAAGAACTGGAAGTTCGACATGTCCGATATTGAAGAACGGAAATACTGGAACCGATATCAGAAAGTCTATGGCGAAGTCCTGACAGCGACGTCGACGAAGTATGCGCCCTGGTATATCGTCCCGGCTGACGACAAGTGGTACACGCGCTATGTCGTTGCCCAGATCGTCCTCAAAGCGCTCAAGGCCATTGATCCGAAGTTCCCGAAATTATCGCCGGAAGTGGAAAAGCAGCTGACCCAGTTCCGTCAGCTCCTGAAAGAAGTCGATATCAAGGATTTGAAAACTATCAAGAATGTCATTGATGAGCAGAAGGTCAAATAAGAAGTGTTCCCGATAGGGCTGAATATGCTATAATTAAAAAAGGTTCAAGGAAACCGATGAAGTTCTGTACAGGTTTTGAGATATATCTCAAGGAGGTACTGCCATGCTCGATGCAAAAGTAAAAGAATTAATTAACAAACAGATCAATCAGGAATTTTATTCGGAATATTTGTATTTAGCTTTTGCCAACTATTTCTATGATAATGGCCTCGACGGCTTTGCCAACTGGTATGATGTCCAGGCTCAGGAAGAACGGGACCACGCCATGCTCATGCGGACCTATCTGCACAACAACGGTGAACGCGTTACCTTCTCGGCCATTGCCGAACCGCAGAACGACTTTGACAGCATCAAAGCTGTCCTGAAAGCCGGCCTGGCCCATGAACAGTATGTCACATCCCTGATCAACAAGATCTATCAGGCCGCCGATAAAGTCCACGACTACCGGACCATGCAATGCTTCGACTGGTTCGTCAAGGAACAGGGTGAAGAAGAAAAGAATGCCGACGATTTGATCAAGAAATACAAGATGTTCGGCAGCGATGCCAAAGGCCTGTATTCTCTGAACCAGGAATTGCTGGCCCGTACCTATGTTGCTCCGACATTAGTCCTGTAAGTTTTACGATAATTCCATAAGCGCAATCAGGTGCGTAAGCTCAATAGAGAAGTCCGGTGCAAAACCGGCGCGGTCCCGCCGCTGTAAGGAGGAGCCAGGCTGCAAAGATGTCACTGTACGTTAGCGTATGGGAAGGCGCAGCCAGGACGATGAATCCGAGCCAGAAGAACTGCCTGATCCAGAATCACCGGTTGACCTGCGAGCGATGGGGATGGCGATTTTCATAGTTAGTGACTGTGATCGACTAAGTATGCAAAGGACTGTCGCATAAGGGTTTTACCCTCGTGTGGCAGTCCCTTTTTTTATGTTTTTTATAAAAGGAGAGATGGTTATGTTCCACAAAAAAATGAAAACAGCGTTACTCTTGTCCTTAGCCCTGACTTCGTTTGGTGCTTTTTCGGCCCCTTCGTTTGCTGCCGGCTATACGCTGAACCCCGAAGTCAAAGACGCCACGCCGGCTTTGAAGCAGGCCGCAGAAATCGGCGTCCGTACCTATAATAACCCGGCCATGCAGAACGAAGCCAATAAAGATGCCATCCTGGTGTTGAGTTTCGGTACGACTTATAAAGACAGCCGCCAGAAGACCATCGACCGGACTGTCGACGCCATCAAGGCGGCCCATCCGGACCAGAAAGTCGTCGTCGCCTTTACGTCACATATCATCGTCGACCGCATCAAGGCCAAAGAAGGCCTGACCGTACCGACGCCGGAACAGGCTATGGCCCAGTTGAAAAAAAGAAGGCTATACGCGCGTGGCCATTACGTCCCTCGACGTCATCCCCGGCATGGAATACGCTTATGACTCGGCTAGTTTTCGACCTCTATCAAAAAGGATTTCTAAAAAAATGACCCTCGGCACGCCGTTGATGTATTGGATGGGTCAGGAAGACCAGCGCGATGATATCGCTGAATTTGTCAAAGCCTTTTCGACACAGTTCCCGAAAATCGGCCAAAAAAGATGCCATCCTGGTCATGGCTCATGGCACGCCTCATCCGGCCAATGCCTACTACTCCGTCGTCCAGAACCGCCTCGATGCCGCTGATCTGGGCAATGTCTTCATCTATTCCGTCGAAGGCTGGCCCCATCTGGATACTGTCATTCCTCAGCTGAAAGCCAAGGGCATCGAGAACGTCATCCTCATGCCCATGATGATGGTCGCCGGCGACCATGCCAATAACGATATGGCCGGCGCCGATGACGATTCCCATAAGAGCATCCTGGAAAAAGAAGGATTCAAAGTGACAACCTATATCCATGGCTTGGGAGAAAATGAAGCGGTCCGCCAGATGTTCGTCGAACGGGCAGATGAAGCCTGGCAGGCCCTGGAAGCCCAGTAATTTGACTTCTTGGAATTTTTTCCTACCAATTTAGTCCATTCCTTTCGTCTATCATTCCACTTGCTTCCTCTGTATACTGAAGTCACGAAATGAACATAACAAACGTGAAGAAATAGGAGATGGAAGACATGAAGCAAGTGAAAATAATTACAGCGCAAGAAGCAGCACAGCTCGTCAAAGACGGTGACGTCGTTACGACTAACGGGTTCGTCGGTTCCGGCCAGCCGGAAGCCTTGACCAGTGCCCTGGAAGAACGCTTCCTCAACACGGGTTCGCCGAAAGATTTGACCCTCATCTATGCCGCTTCCCAAGGGAATACGGACGGCCGCGGCGGCGACCACTTCGCCCACGAAGGGATGTTGAAAAAAGCCATCCTCGGCCATTGGAACGCTGTTACTTCTTTACAGAAATTAGTCAATGAAAATAAAATCCAGGCTTATAACCTGCCGCAGGGCACGTTGTCCCAGTACTTCCGCGACGTCGCAGCTCATCGCTTAGGCACGATTACCCACGTCGGCCTCGATACCTTTGCCGACCCCCGCATCAGCGGCGGCCGCCTCAATGACGTCACCAAAGAAGATTTTGTCAAAGTCATCAACATCGAAGGCCATGACCAGCTCTTCTATCCGCGCATGGATATGAATATCGGCTTCATCCGCGGGACTTATGCCGATGAATGGGGCAACGTCGTCATGAGCAAGGAAGTATCGCCTTTCGATGCTACACCGCTGGCACAGGCCGTCCATAACAGCGGCGGTATCGTCGTCGTCCAGGTCGAAAAAATCGTCAAAGGCGGCACGCTCGACCCGAAACTGGTCAAAGTACCGGGCATCTATGTCGACTATATCGTCCAGGTCGATGATGAAACGAAACGGCAGCAGTCCTTTGATTGCGAATACGATCCGTCCCTGACCGGGGAAACGACGATTCCTGTCAAAGCCCTCGATCCGGCTCCGCCCAATGCCAAGAAAGTCATTGCCCGCCGGGCAGCTCTCCTGCTCCTCAACATGAGCAATGAAGCCGTCATTAACCTGGGTATCGGTATTCCGGAACTCGTTTCGTCGGTTGCTAACGAAGAAGGCATCGGCGACAGCCTGACCATGACTGTCGAAGCTGGGGCTATCGGCGGCGTTCCCCTCGGCGGCGTCCGCTTTGGTGCTTCTGTCAATGCCGAAGCTTATATGGACCAGGCTACCCAGTTCGACTTCTACGATGGCGGCGGTCTGGACCTGACCTGCCTGGGCCTGGCTGAATGTGACAAAGACGGCAACATCAACGTATCCAAATTCGGTACGCGTATCGCTGGCTGCGGCGGCTTCGTCAACATCACCCAGAATACGAAGAACGTCGTCTTCTGCGGCACCTTCACGACAGGGAAACTCCGCGAAGAAATCAAAGATGGCGAACTGCACATCACGCAGGAAGGGAAAGTCAAGAAATTCGTCCCCGAAGTAGGCCACATTACCTTCAGTGGCAACTATGCCCGGAAACATAAACAGCATGTCCTGTACATTACGGAACGTGCCGTATTCGAAATGAAGGAAGACGGCGTCCATCTGACAGAAATCGCACCGGGCGTCGACCTCCAGAAAGATGTCCTCGACCAGATGGGCTTCAAACCGATCATCGACGACGTCAAACTCATGCCGGCCTTCCTCTTCGAAGATAAACCCATGGGCCTGAAAAAAATGAAAGAAGAAATGAATAAATAATAGTTTGTAGCACAGAGTTTGTAGTTTGCAGAAAGGCTCCCCTGATAGGGGAGCTGGCCGCCGAAGGCGGTCCGAGAGGTTTTGACACAGCCGCGGACTATG
>ENA-OQCL01000165-OQCL01000165.1-human-gut-metagenome-genome-assembly--contig:-NODE-165-length-36732-cov-7.288868_pt1 | contig 36732 bp, 30 predicted proteins | sample MGYA00242502_ERZ504586 | MGnify/ENA primary metagenome ERZ504586 (study PRJEB26092, sample SAMD00036316) | human gut metagenome | host: Homo sapiens | study: EMG produced TPA metagenomics assembly of... | reverse complement strand
GGGCTCCCGGCGCAGCGGTTCAAAATAACCCTTGAAGCCCGCCGGTGTGGTGGCCCCAGAAAGAAATCGGGGGAACGGCTTTGGATGGTTTTCATATCAGAACACCTCACTTTTGCTTTAGGGTATGCAAAAATGAAGGGAGATGATACTTGGAAAACGGCCTTGCCTCTCTCAGTCTCGCTCCGCTCGCCAGCTCCCCCAAAAGTGGGAGCCCTTGGCAGTTTTTGTGAGCTTCATCTTTCTGCCAAGGCCTCTCCCTTCGGGAGAGGTGGCATTGCGACAGCAATGACGGAGAGGGTGAGCTTGTTAATATGTGTGCCCGCACACCTCGTGGATCTTCTCCCGCAGGGCCACAAAATTCCGCAAAAGGCGGCGGGTTTTGTTCTGCGCCTGCCGGAGCAGGGCGGCGGGGTGGAAGGTGCCCATGAACACACGCCGTTCTTTTGCACAAAGGTGCCGTGCTCCTTGGTCACGGAGAAATCGGTGCGGATCATCCGCTGGGAGGCGATGCGGCCCAGGCAGACCACGATCTTTGGCTGCAGCAGCTTGAACTGTTCCCGGAGCCAGGGCATACAGGCCTCGCTCTCGGTGGGCAGCGGGTCACGGTTCTGGGGCGGGCGGCATTTGACGATGTTGGCAATGTAGCAGTTTTTGCTCCGGTCCAGATCGATGGCAAACAGGTATTTGTCCAGCAGCTGGCCGCTGCGGCCCACAAAGGGCAGGCCCTGCTCGTCCTCGCTCTGGCCCGGGCCTTCGCCCACGAACAGCACCTCAGCAGTCTGGACACCCTGCCCGAACACCACATGGGTGCGGTCAGTGCACAGCTCACATCTGCGGCAGGCAAGGCACTCGGCCTTTAATGTATCCCAATCCATAGCAGTTTGATCTCCTTGCAGCTGAATGATAATTTATTCACAAATAAAAAAAGTGGTTTTCTCCTAAAATAATAGCACAAAAAGCCAATTTTGTCTTGAACTTTTTGCCGGGTGTGCTAGAATAAAAGAGAAAGGCATCCTTGTGTCCAACAGGCACCGGATGTGAATTTTGGATAGTTAATTCGGAGGTAATCAACAATGGCTGATATGTTCGCACCGCTGGTAGCACAGCTGAAGGCAAACCCCAAAGACGATCGTTTTTACCGAGGGCAATGACCCCCGCATCCTGGAGGCAGCCAGCAAGCTGCTGGCCGAGGGCGTTCTGAAGGTTGTCATGGTGGGCAACGAGGCTGAGTGCAAAGCCGCTGCTGCCGCAGGCAATTTTGATATTTCCGCTGCTGAGATCATTGACCCTGAGAACTACGCAGGTTTCGACGAGATGGTGAACACCATGGTCGAGCTGCGCAAGGGCAAGCAGACCGCTGAAGAGTGTACCGCAATGCTGAAGAAGTCCAACTACTTCGGCACCATGCTGGTCAAGATGGGCAAGGCTGACTGCCTGCTGGGCGGCGCTACTTACTCCACCGCCGATACCATCCGCCCCGCTCTGCAGCTGGTCAAGACCAAGAAGGGCGCACATCTGGTGAGCTCCTGCTTTATTCTGGACCGCGACTGCGGCGAAGAGGGCCTGAAGCGCATTGCCATGGGCGACTGCGCTGTCAACATTGATTACACCGATACCGTCGATAAGGCTACCGGCGAGGTCAAGATCTCTGCCGCTTCCAAGCTGGCAGAGGTTGCTGTGGAGACTGCCCGCACCGCAAAGCTGTTCGGCATCGACCCGAAGGTGGCTGTGCTGAGCTTCTCCACCAAGGGCTCCGGCAAGGGCGGCACTGTGGCACTGAGCCACGATGCTACCATCAAGGCACAGGAGATGGATCCCGAGCTGGCTGTGGACGGCGAGCTGCAGTTTGACGCAGCCGTTGCTCCCGAGGTGGCACAGGTCAAGTGCAAGGGCAGCAAGGTGGCTGGTCAGGCCAACACCTTCATCTTCCCCTGCATCGAGGCCGGCAACATCGGCTATAAGATCGCACAGCGTCTGGGTGGCTACGCTGCCTACGGCCCCATCCTGCAGGGCCTGAACGCACCCATCAACGACCTGTCCCGCGGCTGCAACGCAGACGAGGTGTACAAGATGAGCCTGATCACCGCTTGCCAGTCCTAAACAGTTTTAGCACAAACGAGGAGAAGCCTTCGGGCTTCTCCTTTTTGTTTTGCCCCCTCTTGCAATCCGGCGGGGTTTATGGTACAATATCTTAGCATCCACAAGGATGTGTCGGACAGCGCCTGCTGCGTGGTTCGGCATACGGATGCGGGTCCTGTACGATGGGCTCGCTGTGAACCAGGTCAGGTGGGGAACCAAGCAGCCTTAAGCAGTGCGTTCGTGCGTTTCAGTAAGCCTGCATCCGTATGCCGAGTTACGCAAGGCGGGGACAAAACCCCGTCGAGCGCTGTCCTTTTATTTTTGCCGCAAAGGCCGGGAAAGGAGAGAGATCGCCATGTATCGTGCGCTTTACCGCAAATGGAGACCCCAGCGGTTTGAGGACGTGGTGGGTCAGCGTGCTATCGTGACCGCCCTGAAAAACCAGATCACCGCAGGGCGCGTGGGCCATGCGTATCTGTTTACCGGCGTGCGCGGCACCGGCAAGACCACCTGCGCCAAAATTTTTGCAAAGGCGGTCAACTGTCTGCACCCGGTAAATGGCGACCCCTGCGGGGAGTGCGAGATCTGCAAGGGCATCGACAACGGCAGCCTGCTGGACGTGGTGGAGATGGACGCAGCCTCCAACAACGGCGTGGACGATATCCGCGACCTGCGGGACGAGACCGCCTACACCCCCAGCGCCTGTCAGTATAAGGTGTATATCATCGACGAGGTGCACATGCTGTCCACAGCGGCCTTTAATGCGCTGCTGAAAACGCTGGAAGAGCCGCCCGCACATGTCATCTTCATTCTGGCGACAACCGAGATCCAGAAAGTGCCCGCCACCATCCTCTCCCGCTGCCAGCGGTACGATTTTACCCGCATCGGGCCGGAGGATATCGCACGGCGGGTGGAGTATATCGCCGGGGAGGAAAAGCTGGAGCTGACCTCCGACGGCGCGGAACTGATCGCCCGTCTGGCCGATGGCGCGCTGCGCGATGCACTGTCCATTCTGGACACCTGCGCCGGTGTCACTGCAAAGATCGACGCGGACGTGGTGCGCCGCATGGCGGGTGTGACCGACCGCAGCTACCTGTTCCATATTTCTGACGCCTTGGAAGCGCAGGACGCCGCCGCCGCGCTGGCACAGCTGGCGCAGCTGCGGCAGCAGTCGGTGGACGTAAAACGTCTGACTGAGGAACTGATCGCCCACTACCGCGCCCTGATGCTGGCGGCGCTGCCCGGCGGGCAGGCGCTGCTGTCCGGTGTTTCGCCGGAGGAAGAAGCACTGTACCTGCAAAAAGGCCCGGAGATGGGGCAGCGGGAGGCCATCCGCGCCATCCGCACTTTGGGCACGGCGCTGGAACACATGACCCGCGGCAGCGACCAGCGCATCGAGTTGGAACTGGCACTGTTCAGCCTGTCCGAGCCGCCCCAGCAGATGCAGGCGGTAACGGTACAGGCAGCCCCCGCCCGCGCGGCACAGCCGGAAGCACCCCGCCCCTTTGCGGCAGCGGTGCAGCCCTTTGCCAGCGCCTCGGTGCAGCCTGCCCCCGCAGCAACTGCACCCCAGACCCCGGCAGCAGGAACAGAACCTGCCCCTGCTGTGCAGCAGACCCCTCCGCAGCCTGCCGCGCAGGAAGCTCCGCCCGCCCCTGCGGACGAGCTGCCGCCCATGCCAGAGGAACCGCCGGTACAGCAGAGCGATGCCGCCCTGCCGTGGGACGAGCCTGCACCGCAGGCACCGCCGCCGGAGGAGCCGGAGCCGGTCAGTCAGCCGGAGAAGCCCGCCCCTGCAGAGCCCGCGCAGTCGGCTCCTGCGGCAGAGGAACCGCCTGCCCCGGTGCAGGAGCACCCTGCCGACCCGGTGCTGACAAAGCCCCGCAGCGTGGCGCAGCAGGGCACGAACCCCTTCCCGTACTGGGGACAGATCGTGCAGAAGCTGGAAGGCATCGACCCCATGCTGTATATGTATCTGCGCAAGTCCAAGGCTTACTTTGACGGCACCCGCGTGCTGATCGACGGCGGCAAGACCTTCCGGGATTTTATCCGGGTGAACAAGGACAGTCAGAAGCTGATCAAAAAGCTGATCGCCGAGGTATCCGGCGTGCCGGTGCCCATCGGCCCTTACGAGCCCAAAACAGCCGGAAAGACCGCCTCTAACGCGGAGCAGTCCCTTCTGGCGCTGGAAAAGCTGGGGTTAGAGGTCAGCATTGAGGATACCGCCCGCAAAAAGCGATAAAAATTGTTTATAATAAAGGAGAATACCATTATGAAAGCAAGAATGCCCGCAGGCTACGGCCGCCCCGATATGAACGCCCTGATGCGTCAGGCTCAGAAGATGCAGGAGGACATGAAGAGCAAGCAGGCCGAGTTGGAAGCCGCCGAGTACACCGGCAGCGCCGCCGGTGAGATGGTGACCGTGAAGATGAACGGCAAGCATGAGGTGCTGTCCATCACCATCAAGCCCGAGGCTGTGGACCCGGACGACATCGAGATGCTGGAAGACATGGTGGCTGCTGCCATCAACGCCACCGTGAAGCAGGTGGATGAGACTGCCGAGGCCGAGATGGGCAAGCTGACCGGCGGCCTGAATATTCCGGGTCTCTGAGCCGGGAAGGGGAGATACCATGGACTACACTGCCGCACCGCTGGAAAAGCTGATCGAGGAGTTCGGCAAGTTTCAGGGCGTGGGCCGCAAGGGTGCTACCCGCATGGCCTATCAGGTGCTGAGTATGTCGGATAAGGACGCTGCGGCGCTGGCCGATGCCATCCGCGGTGCGCACACCCGGCTGCATCGGTGCCGCATCTGCCAGAACTTTACGGACGCCGAACTGTGCCCGGTGTGCGCCAGCGCCAAGCGGGACACCTCGGTGATCTGCGTGGTGGAAAAGCCCCGGGACGTGCAGGCCTTTGAGCGCACCCGGGAGTATAACGGCCTGTACCATGTGCTGCATGGTCTGCTGGACCCGCTGGCCGGTGTGGGCGCAGAGCAGCTCACCGTCAAGGAGCTGCTGGCGCGGCTGAAGGACGACACGGTGAAGGAGGTCATCATGGCCATGAACCCCACCGTGGAGGGCGAGGCTACCGCCATGTATCTGGCAAAGCTCATCAAGCCGCTGGGCATCCGGGTCACCCGGCTGGCCTCCGGTCTGCCGGTGGGCGCCAGCCTGGAATACGCGGACGAGACCACCCTGTACCGGGCACTTTCCGGCCGGGGAGAGCTGTGAGTGTGTAAAAATTTACAATTCTGTCAGAAACAGCCCTTGCATTACCCTGAAAAAATGGTATACTGAAACAACAAACGGAACGGAGAAAGGAGGCGCGCAGCATGGCACCCACAAAGGAGCGCCCGGCGACCAAGAGCATCGCCACCAACCGCGAAGCGCGCCACGAGTATTTTGTTCTGGAAGCGCTGGAGACCGGTGTGGAGCTCAAAGGCACCGAGGTGAAAAGCCTGCGGGCCGGCGGGGTCAACCTGAAGGACAGCTGGGTGGATATTGAAAACGGCGAGCTGCTGGTAAAGGGAATGCACATCAGTCCCTACGACCACGGCAACCTGTTCAATCAGGACCCTATGCGCGTCCGGCGGCTTCTGGCGCACAAAAGTGAGATCCGGCGTCTGCACCAGCAGTGCAAACTGCAGGGCTATACGCTGGTGCCGCTCTCGCTTTATTTCAAGCATGGCCGCGTAAAAATGGAAGTGGGCCTGTGCAAAGGCAAAAAGCTGTACGACAAGCGTGCCGATGCCGCCCAGCGCGATGCAAAGCGCTCCATTGACCGGGCTGTGAAGTCCAACGGCAAGTATTATTAAGCATTCCAATTGCAGACTGCGGCTCACCGCAAAACCAAGCTTTCCGCACATCGCAAGATGTGCTTTATATGGGGGCGTAAAGGTTTCGACGGGGGGAGCAAGGTCTGGGCAGCGGGTAGCAGTGGGGGAACTGCTCTATAACTCCTCCAAAAAAATTAACTGACAACAATAATTATCAGTTGCTCGCAGCCTGAGTGCTGCGCGTTCCGCCCACTCTTGTGTCGTGTGGGGTCGGGGCGTCCTTTAGACACAGCACCTGAACGGACCTAAGCTTTGCGGACCGGCAGGAACTCATGAAGCTACCAAAGCGCTAGCCTGACGATCGGCGTGGCGCGGCGGGAATGTTGTAGATCGCCTGCACCCGGAGACACCTACACTGAGCTCTTTTCGGACATGGGTTCGACTCCCATCGCCTCCACCAACATAAAAGCCACCTGAAAACTTACGTTTTTCAGGTGGCTTTTGCTATATCTGCTATTCTGTTACGCCAGATCCGGCAGGATGTCCGACCACAGAGCCTGCTCCTGCCGCAAAGCATCGAAGCAGCAGTCCAGATACATTTTATTGACTGCCGCAAAAATGGTGCTGCGCAGCAACAGACGCTCGTCGTTGAGCGTAGCCTCCGGCTGGGTGGCCTTGCCGCCGAACACCACAGAAAGACTAGTCTCCAGCTCCTCGCAGAAGATATCGTAGGCTGTCCCGGCGGAGCAGTGCTCCCGCTGCATTTTGAACAGCGTGTCGATATTTTCGATCGAGAGCACCGTTTTGGAGACTGCAATGTACATCAGAGATGCGATCTGATCCCGGGTATATTTTTTGCGGATGGGGTGATCCACCACCCCTTTTTTGACATAGTTGCTCACCATAGACGGGGTCAGCTCCACCCCGCAGAAACTACGGAAGTAGCCGTTGACAAACTGCACCGTCTGATCCAGATACAGCCCTACCGAGGGGAGATCGTTGTACCGGGGCAGGGCAAAGCCCGCAGCACACGCCGCAACGCGGAGTTTGGTTTCAGCTTTCATAGTATCTTGTTCCGTTCATGCTCCTGCACTTTTTGCAAGCAGGAACGTTGGTTTTGTGCAAAGGCAGGGCAATCGCTTTCCGCAAAAGCACTTCTGCCTGTGAAATAGTATACCGCATTTTGGAAAATTGGTCAACGGGCAACGAAAACTTTGTAAAAGAATTTGAAAAAACAGTTGACAGGGTTTTGAAAAACTGCTATGATGGTCACGGACAAAGGAATGACTGCGGCGTGCGCCGCATGAAAATGGAGAAAAATATGAAAAGCAAAATCGTTGTAGATTCCTCTGCAAATGTGTACGAGCTCCCCGATGTAGGGTTTGCCTGCGTGCCGCTGAAGATCCTGACCGACGAGCAGGAGTATGTGGACACCGCAGAGGTGGATGCCCCCGCGCTGGCCGAGATGATGCGCACCTATAAGGGCCGCACCAGCACCTCCTGCCCCAATATCTCGGACTGGCTCACCGCCTACGAGGGCGCAGACGAGGTGTATGTTGTAACCATTACCGGTACGCTGTCCGGTGCCTATAACGCCGCGCTGCTGGCGGGCGAGGAATACGAGCAGAGCCACGAGGGCGCGCGGGTCTTTGTGCTGGACAGCCTGTCTACTGGTGCGGAGTCCCGGCTGCTGGTGGAGCGTTTGGCGGCGCTGATCAAGGCCGGCAAGCCCTTTGATACCGTATGTGAGGAGATCCGGGCGTACCATGAGCACACTCATCTGCTGTTTGCGCTGGAATCTCTGGCAAACCTTGCCCGCAATGGCCGCGTGAAGCCCGCTGTGGCTGCTGTGGCGCGGATGCTGGGCATCCGGGTCATCGGGCAGGCCAGCGATGCCGGTGATCTGGAGGTTCTTTGCAAGACCCGCGGCGAGCACGGCGCACTGGAGCGCATGGTGCTGGAAATGAAGGCGCACGGCCTGACCAACGGCCGGGTGCACATCGACCACTGCTGCAACGCTGCCGCTGCGGAGCGGCTGAAGCACATGGTCCATGCCGTGTTCCCGGAGGCCAAGGTGGAGGTAGGCACCTGCGGCGCGCTGTGCAGCTACTATGCGGAGTACGGCGGCCTGATGGTGGGCTATGAGGATAACGAAGCACCCACCGTCTGAGCAGAAAATATAGAATAGGATCTTGATTCACCGGGGCATCTGCGGACGCTCCGGTGAACTTTTTTACGAGGAATAATTCCGGTGCACCCGACACCAAAAACTTGCAAAGGGTGAAAAACCGCGTTATACTTAACCGTATTAGAAACATGGAAAGGGGAGATGGTATGCTGTTCCGGTTGCCGATCGTCAAGTTTTTCAACCGCATCCTCAACCGCATCACGGTCACGGTGGTGCTGGTGGCGCTGCAGCTTGCATGGCTGACGTGGGTGTTCTTCGCCCTCACCACCGGCGCGGCGCGGGTGTGGGTCACCGGGGTGCTCAACGGGTTAAGCCTGCTGATCATTCTGTATCTGGTGCGCAAGGACGAAAACAGCGCCTATAAGGTGGGCTGGATCGCCCTCATCGGGCTGTTGCCGCTGCTGGGCGGTGCGCTGTATCTGGCCTTTGGCAACAAGCGGCCCTCCCGCCGTCTGCGCAGCAAAATGCAGGCGGTGGAGCAGGCGCACCGGGCAGACCGTGCTCAGCAGCCCGGACAGACCGCCGGTCTGTGCGATGAAAACCGGGGCGTGAGCCGCTACCTGACCCAGTACGGCTGCTATCCCGCATGGAAGAACACCACCGCCCGGTATTTTTCCTGCGGTGAGGCCATGTACCCGGCACTGCTGGCCGACCTTGAAAAGGCGGAAAAGAGCATCTTTCTGGAGTTTTTTATCATCAGTCAGGGCAAGATGTGGCAGGGCGTAGAGGATGTTCTGCGGCGCAAAGCGGCGCAGGGGGTGGACGTGCGGCTGATCTACGATGACTTCGGCAGCCTGCTGGGTCTGCCCAAGGACTTTGTGGTGCGCATGGAGCGGGCGCATATCCGCTGCATTCCCTTTAACCCGGTGGTGCCGCTGCTCTCGCTGGTGATGAACCACCGCGACCACCGCAAGATCGTGGTGATAGACGGCAAAGTAGCCTACACCGGCGGCATCAATCTGGCCGATGAATATATCAACGCGATCACCCGCTTCGGCTACTGGAAGGACGCGGGTCTGCGCATCGAGGGCGCTGCGGTGTGGAACTTTACCGTAATGTTTCTGGATTTCTGGAACGCCTTCCGTCCCTTTGAGCAGGATTACAGCACCTTCCGTCCGCAGCTTGCGGTGCTGCCTGCCAGCGATGGAGTAGTACAGCCCTACGCAGACAGCCCGCTGGACGAGGAGCCGGTGGCAGAAACGGTCTATCTGGACATTCTGGCACAATCACAGCAGTACGTTTATTTTTATACGCCCTACCTTGCCATCGGCGAGGAGATGCTGGACGCGCTGCGCAACGCCGCCAAGCGCGGGGTGGATGTGCGGCTGGTGCTGCCGGGCATCCCGGACAAAAAGCTGGTGTTCCGGCTGAGCCGCTCGTACTATCTGCCCCTGCTGCGGGCGGGGGTACGCATCTACGAGTACACTCCGGGCTTTCTCCACGCCAAGTGCTGCGTCAGTGATGACCGCGCGGCGGTGGTGGGCAGCATCAATATGGACTACCGCAGTATGTTTCTGCACTTCGAGTGCGGGGTGCTGCTGCTGCAAAATAGCCAGGTGCTGGCTTTGCGGGACGATGTGCGCCGCACCCTGTACCAGTGCCGGGAGGTGCAGTGCGCGGACTGCCGCACCGGTCTGGTGGGTACGGTGCTGGACAGCGTGCTGCGGCTGTTAAGCCCGCTGATGTAAACATCTGCTCATAAAACCCGCGCGGCGGGGCACACTAGCTCCAAAGCCTGCGTCTGCAATGCAGGCACGGAAAGGGAGCGTATGTGACGATATGAAACAGGCATCGCGTTGGTTTTTGTGCTGCACGCTGGCGGCAGCACTGACATTGACCGGCTGCGGCGGGGGAAACTCCGGCAGCAGCTCCGGTTCTGTGAGCGGCAGCACCTCTGTGGGCAGCAGTGCAGCGCAAAGCGCGGCGTGGCGCACCGGGCTGGGGGTCCTGACCGAGACGACCGGCACAGACCGTGCGGGCAACATCCACACCGTAGCGGCTGCCGTGCTGCTGGATGCAGACGGCAAGCTGGCTGGGGTGACACTGGATGAGCTGGAGCTTTCAGTCAGTGCGGACAGCACCGGCAAAGTGACCACCCCCACCGACACCCGCACCAAGCGCCAGAAGGGCAAGGACTACCCACTGGCAGAGGTGTCCGGCCTGAAAAAGGGCTGGGCAGAGCAGGCAGATGCCTTTGGCAGCTGGCTTGAGGGCAAGACTCCGGACGAAGTGAAGAAGCTGAAAACGGATGCGGACGGCAAGCCAACAGATGCAGACCTTCTCTCCGGCTGCACCATCGCGGTGGACCGTTACCGGGATGCTGTCGTCCGCGCCTGCGAGAATGCGCAGGTGCTGGGCGCTGCCCGGGGTGATACGGTCAAGCTGGGCGTAGAGGTGGCAGAAATGCCGCAGGGGCTTGCGGGCACAGACGACAAGGACGCGCAAGTACAGGCAAAAATCACGCTGGCAGTGGTGACCATGGACGAGAATGCCCGGGTGACCAGCGCCATCGGGGATATGACTGAGCCGGAGCTGACCGTCAGCGCGGACGGCACCGTGTCTGCCCTGCGGGAGCCGGTGTACACCAAAAACGAGCTGGGCGACCGCTACGGGATGCGCAGTGCAAGCGCCTTGGGCAAGGAGTGGTACGAGCACAGCGCAGGCTGGTGCGGCTACCTGAAGGGCAAAAACGCCGTGGAGATCGGCAAACTTTCCACAGACGGCACAGACGCCGACCTGAAGGCGCTGTGCACCATCTCGGTCACCGACCTGCAAAAGGCGGTGCTGAAGGCCATGGCGGAGCAGTAATCATAAAAACAGGATGTCCCTCTGCACAAAAAGTGCAGGGGGATTTTTATGGATACCCCCTCAGGCGCAAAGCCGGAAGGGGTATGTGCACACTTTCCCACAAAAAGCGGGCTTACAGGCGGGGCAAAGCAGTGCATTGTGCCAAAAAATACAGGTTTCCTCTTGCAAAACGGCGGCAAACGCGCTATTCTATAACCACAGTTTACCACTTTATCACGGTAAAATGGTAAATCAAGAGGGAAGCGGGACGCAGAACGTCCCCTATGGGAGGAAAAAGATATGAAACTCAAGCGTATTGCAAGTGCATTTCTGGCCGGTGCTCTGGCACTGAGCCTTGCAGCCTGCGGCGGCGGTGCATCCACCTCTGCGGCGGCATCTGCTTCCGGCAGTGCAGCCGGTTCGGCTTCTTCCGCAGCGGGCAGCGATCTGGACTACATCAAGGGCAAGGGCAAAATGGTCATCGGCTACACCGTGTACGAGCCCATGAACTACACCGATGCCGACGGCAACTTTACCGGCTTTGATACCGAACTTGCCACTGCGGTGTGTGCAAAGCTGGGCGTAGAGCCGGAGTTCGTAGAGATCAACTGGGACACCAAGGTGGTGGAGCTGGACGCCAAGAGCATCGACTGCATCTGGAACGGCATGACCCTGACCGAGGATATCATGGCCAACACCGCCACCACCAAGGCTTACGCCAAGAACGCACAGGTCGTGGTGGTCAAGGAGGGTACCGCCTACACCTCCACCGCCGACCTTGCCGGTAAGACCGTGGTGGCCGAGGCCGGTTCTGCCGGTGAGGCTGCCATTCAGGGCGATGAGAACCTTGCAAAGGCTGACTACATTTCCAAGAGCGTGCAGACCGACTGCCTGATGGAAGTAGCTGCCGGTACGGCAGATGCCGCTGTGCTGGACCTGACCCTTGCCAACGCCATGATCGGTGAAGGCACCGACTACGCAAGCCTGAAAATTGTGGACGAGCTGAACGCCGAGGAGTACGGCGTGGCCTTCCGCAAGGGCAGTGATGCCGCCGCCGCTGTGGACGCCGCCTTTGACGAGTTGAAGGCTGACGGCACCATGCAGGCACTGGCCGAGAAGTACGAGCTGGCGCTGGCCGACTGAGCCGGGCGTAAAACAAAACGATAGATGGGTGTGTTTTTGTGTCTGTGATCCTTGGGCGCCTTTCCGGCGCGTTCCTGCTCAACTGTGAGCTGTTTGCCCTTACGCTGCTGTTTGCGCTGCCGCTGGGGCTGGTGGTGGCCTTTGGCTCCATGAGCCGGTGCAGGCTGCTTTCCGGTGCGGTAAAGACTTTTGTCTGGGTCATCCGCGGTACGCCGCTGATGCTGCAGATCATCGTCATTTATCTTGGCCCCGGTCTGCTGGGCATGAATAACCCGTGGCCCTCCGGCTCCGGCGGGCGCATGGTGGCGGCGGTGGTGGCCTTTGCCATCAACTACGCCTGCTATTTTTCCGAGATCTACCGCGGCGGCATCGAGGCCGTGCCCAAAGGGCAGACCGAAGCCGGGCAGGTGCTGGGCATGACCCGCACGCAGATCTTTTTCAAGGTCACCCTTTTGCAGGTGGTCAAGCGCATCCTGCCGCCCATGGGCAACGAGATCATCACCCTTGTCAAGGACACCTCGCTGGCAAACACCATCGCCAACAAGGAGATCATCATGATGGCCAAGGAGTACAGCGCAAAGGGCTTGATCTGGCCGCTGTTCTCCACGGCACTGTTCTTCCTTGTATTCGTAGGCGCGCTCACCCTGCTGTTCAACTGGGCTGAAAAGAAACTGGATTATTTCCGCTGCTGAGGAGGTTTTTAAGAATATGGCATTACTGGAGGCCTCCGGCATTGGCAAAAATTTCGGAGATACAAAGGTCTTAAAGGACATTTCTCTTACCTTAGAGCAGGGCGAGGCGCTGGCCATCATCGGCTCGTCCGGCTCCGGCAAGACCACCCTGCTGCGCTGCCTGAACTTTCTGGAGCGGCCGGACACCGGCTGCATCCGGGTGAACGGCGAGACCATGTGGGACGCCGCCGACCCCGCCACCCAGCGGGAGAGCGAGATCCGCAAAAAGCGGCTGCACTTCGGGCTGGTGTTCCAGAACTTCAACCTCTTCCCGCAGTATACCGCCTTGCAGAACGTGATGCTGGCAGGGGAGCTGCTGGCAAAGGAGCGCCCGGACTACCGCGCCAACAAAAAGGCGATGCACGCCCAGCTGGAACAGCAGGCGCGGGAACTGCTGGCGCAGATGGGGCTTTCGGAGCGGGCAGACCACTACCCGCACCAGCTTTCCGGCGGGCAGCAGCAGCGGGTGGCCATTGCCCGGGCGCTGGCGCTGCACCCGGACATCCTCTGCTTCGACGAGCCCACCAGCGCCCTTGACCCGGAGCTGACCGGCGAGGTGCTGCGGGTGCTGCGGGAGCTGGCCGACCGCAAGACCACCATGATCATCGTGACCCACGAGATGCACTTTGCCCGGGATGTGGCCGACCGCATCCTGTTTATGGACGGCGGTGTGGTGGTGGAAGAAGGCCCTGCAAAGCAGCTGATCGACCACCCGCGGGAACAGCGCACCAAACAGTTTCTGGCACACTACGCGGAATGAGCAAAATCACCAATTCTTTGGGCAAAAAAATGGAAATGTTGATGCAAACCAAGTCTTGTAAAACCGGCGCTGCTCCGCTATAATACCACTCATGAATCCTTACAACGTCCTGCCGCTTTTCCGGCAGGGCGTTTTTCACGGCAAAAATGCGAACATCCATCTTTTTTGTGTGGGCAGGAGGTATATTTCCATGACCAAAGATATGACGCAGGGCAGTCCGCTGAAGCTGCTGCTTGCCTTTGCTGTGCCGCTGATGCTGGGCAGCCTGTTCCAGCAGTTCTACAATCTGGCCGATACCATCATCGTGGGGCGGTTCGTGGGCGTGGAAGCACTGGCGGCGGTAGGCAGTGTGGGCGGTTTGAACTATCTGGTGCTGGGCTTTGTCAACGGCATTGCCTGCGGCTTTTCCATCCCCATCTCATGGACCTTCGGTGCCCACGACCACCACGAGATGCGCCGCTACACCGCCAATACCGTGTGGCTGTCCATCGCCTTTGCCACGGTGCTTACCATCGTTACGGTGGCAATGACCCATCTGGTGCTGGTGTGGACGAACACCCCGGCCGATATCATCGACCTTGCGGATATCTATATCCGCACCATTTTTGCAGGCATCCCCTTCACGCTGCTTTATAATGTGACCAGCGCCCTGATGCGTGCACTGGGCGACAGCAAGCGCCCGCTGTATTTCCTGCTGGTGGCCAGCGTGCTGAACATCGGGCTGGACCTTGCCTGCATCATCCTGTTCAACATGGGCGTGTTCGGCGCGGCTTTTGCCACCGTGTTCAGTCAGGCTGTGGCAGGCATCGGCAGCCTTATTTACATCATGCGCCACTACCCGGAACTGCGCTGGAATAAGGAAGAAGGGCGCATCAGCGCTCCGCACTGCGCAAAGCTTTGCGCCATGGGCCTCCCCATGGGTCTGCAGTGCAGTATTACTGCCATCGGCAGCGTGGTGCTGCAGGGCGCGGTGAACGGTCTTGGCAGCGATATCGTAGCCGCGCAGACCGCCGGCGGCAAGGCTGCGCAGTTCCTCAGCGTGCCGCTGGAGAGCATCGGCACCGCCATGACCACCTACACCAGCCAGAATATGGGCGCGAAGGATCTGGGCCGCGTGAACCGCGGCGTGAACACCGCACTGGGCATCGGCTGCGTGTACAGCGTGGCCTCCTTCCTCATTCTGCGCGTGCTGGACAAGCCCCTGATCGGCCTGTTTCTGGATGCAGGCGAGACCGCCATTATGGCCAATGCGCAGGACTTCATCTTCTGGAACAGTGTGTTCTACATCCCGCTGGCAGTGCTTATCATCTACCGCTACACCATTCAGGGTCTGGGACACTCCGGCCTTGCCATGTTTGCCGGTGTGGCTGAAATGATCGCCCGCGCCATGGTGGGCTTCTGGTTCGTGCCGCTGTGGGGCTACTTTGCCGCCTGCATCGCAAGCCCGGTGGCATGGCTCTTTGCCTGCTTCTTCCTGATCCCGGCCTATTTTGTGGTGTTCCGCAGACTGCAAAAGGAAAAGCAGCAGGAAGCCGCCGCAAAGGTGCAGTAAGGGTTCATAAAAAATGCTTTTTCTTTTCGCCCTTTCATGCTATAATAAAAATTAAATACGGCTTTTGCCGTAACAGGGCAGGGGTTATAAGTCTTTGAAAAGCTGGTTTGCTTAATGGCTTCCCCCCCAAGGGGTGAAGGCTAAGGGGACGGCTGTTTTCGGGATGAATAGCCGCACTGCCGGGGCAATGCCCGCAATTGCGGCGGGCGGGAAAATACAAAAAGAGAGGCGAATCGAGATGTTGGATATGATCAAATGCAGCACTGGCGGTGCGTACTATGCGCGCGGAGAGTGGGTGCCCGCAGATGGCAATGCACCCGCAGCACTGGCAGCAAAGGGCTTTGATGCCGCTGCCGTTGCCGCGGCTAAGACCGGTACCATGGCCTACAATATTATGCAGGCACACAACACCAGCGGCGATGCCGAGAACCTGAAGATCAAGTTTGATGCCATGGCAAGCCATGACATCACCTTTGTGGGCATCATCCAGACCGCCCGTGCTTCCGGGCTGGAAAAGTTTCCCATTCCTTATGTGCTTACCAACTGCCACAACAGCCTGTGCGCTGTGGGCGGCACCATCAACGAGGACGACCACCGCTTTGGCCTGTCCGCTGCCAAAAAGTACGGCGGTATCTTTGTGCCCCCGCACATGGCAGTCATCCACCAGTATATGCGCGAGCGCTTTGCCGGCTGCGGCAAAATGATCCTTGGCTCGGACTCCCACACACGCTACGGCGCACTGGGCACCATGGCTATCGGTGAAGGCGGCGGCGAACTGGCAAAGCAGCTGCTGGGCCGCACCTATGATGTTGCCCGCCCGGGCGTGGTGGCCATCTACCTGACCGGCAGTCTGCCGGCGGGCTGCGGCCCCCACGATGTAGCCATTGCCCTTGTGGGCAAGCTGTTCAAGAGCGGCTACGTCAAAAACAAGGTCATGGAGTTCGTGGGCCCCGGCATTGCCTCCCTGCGGCAGGATACCCGCAACGCCATTGATGCCATGACCACCGAGACCACCTGTCTGTCCTCCATCTGGGAGACCGACGAAGTCACTCAGCGTTTTCTGGCAGTGCATGGCCGTGCAGCAGACTATAAAAAGCTGACACCGGCTGACCTTGCCTACTACGATGGCGTGGTGGAGGTGGATCTTTCTGCCATCCGTCCCATGATCGCCCTGCCCATGCACCCCTCCAATGCCTTTACCATTGAGGAGCTGAACGCAAACCTGGAGGACATCCTCCACGCCTGCGAACAGGATGTGCAGAAGCTGATCGGCCGCAAGGACGTGCAGCTGGATCTGTGCAGCAAGATCGAAAACGGCAAGCTGCGTGTGGATCAGGGCGTCATTGCAGGCTGCGCAGGCGGTCTGTACGACAGCATCTACGAGGCTGCTTCCATCCTCAAGGGTCATACCGGCGGCTGCGGCGACTACGCCCTGAGCGTTTACCCCGGCAGCCAGCCCATCATGATGGAACTGGTGCGCACCGGCGTCATCGGCGAGTTGATGGCCAGCGGTGCTACCATCCGCACCGCCTTCTGCGGCCCCTGCTTCGGCGCAGGCGATGTGCCCGCCAACGGCGCACTGTCCATCCGTCACACCACCCGCAACTTCCCCAGCCGCGAGGGCTCCAAGCCCGGCAGCGGCCAGCTGGCCGGTGTGGCACTGATGGATGCCCGCAGCATTGCAGCCACCACCGCAAACGGCGGCATTCTGACCCCCGCCACCGACATTGATTATGATCCCACCGTGCCGGAGTACCAGTACGATGCTTCCAGCTACGACACCCGCGTGTATCAGGGCTTTGGCAAGGGCGATTACGATGCCCTGCTCAAATTTGGCCCCAACATCAAGGACTGGCCGGAGATCGCACCGCTGGGCGACAATCTGCTGCTGAAGGTGGCTTCTTATATCACAGACCCCGTCACCACCACCGATGAGCTGATCCCCTCCGGTGAGACGTCCTCTTACCGTTCCAACCCCTTGGGTCTGGCTGAGTTCACCCTCAGCCGCAAGGATCCGGAGTATGTGGGCCGCGCCAAGGCTGTGCAGGCCGAAGAGAACGCCCGCCGCGCCGGTGCAGGGGACGCTGCTCTGCTGGCAAAGGTGAACGCCGTGCCCGGCTGCGAGAAGCTGAGCTGGAACGATATCCAGATCGCCTCTACCATCTTTGCGGTCAAGCCCGGCGATGGCTCTGCCCGCGAGCAGGCCGCCAGCTGCCAGCGTGTGCTGGGTGCCGGTGCCAATATCGTAACCGAGTACGCCACCAAGCGTTACCGCTCCAACCTCATCAACTGGGGCATGCTGCCCCTGCAGCTGGCAGGCGCCACCCCCTTTGGTCTGGGGGACTATGTGCTCATCCCCAATGTGCGGGAAGCACTCAAGGGCGACCTGCAGAACATCAAGGCCTATGTTCTGGGCGATACCGTCAAGGAGTTTGAGCTGTACATGGCTCCGCTCACCACCGACGAGCGCCAGATCCTGGCCGACGGCTGCCTGATCAATTTCTATAAGCACTAAGGAAGTAACCCGCTATGTCCTGTGACCTGCATATCCATTCCACCTGCTCCGACGGTGCTGTGCCCATTGAGCGGCTGGCACCCATCGCCGCCCGCACCGGGCTGCACGCCATCGCCCTTTCGGACCACGACACCCTGCTCAGCGCTCAGTACGCCTATGCCCACACCGGGCAGGACGGGGTAGAGCTGATCCCCGCCGTGGAGCTGACCGGCTACGACTTTGAGCGCCAGCACCGGGTGCACCTGCTGTGCTACTACCCGGATGTTGACTGCCCGGCGCTGCGGGAGCACTGCGCCATTATGAAGGAGCGCCGCAACGCCTGCGCTTTGCAGAGCGCAAAGGAACTGGAGCAGCTGTACCCGCAGTTTACCACCGACCTTGCGTGGGAGACCACCAAGGCCAGCGGGGTGCTGTTCAAAAGCGGGCTGATGCAGGCACTGGAACTGCTGGGCCTGACCGATGGCAGCATCTACGGCGAGACCTACCACAAGCTGTTCGGGTGGAACCCCCGGGGCATCGTGCTGCACTCGCCGGAGTATCTGCCGGTGCGGCAGGTGCTGGCTACCGCCAAGGCCAGCGGCGGTGCGGTGGTGTTTGCCCACCCCACGGTATATAAAAGTATGCCCCTGCTGCGTGAGCTGGCGGCAGAGGGCGCAGTGGACGGCATAGAGGTGTACCACCCCAGCAACAGCCCGGAGGACAGCGCCGAGTGCCTTGCTCTGTGCAAGCAGTACGGCCTTGTGGCGACCGCAGGTACGGACTTCCATGGCCGCAACCACAAGCACCCCCACCCCATCGGTACCTGTACCGCACCGGACGAAGCCGCAGCGCAGCTGCGCGCCATCGCCGAAAAACGTAAAAGAGAGAGGACGTAAAGACCATGAGTAAGGAATTTTCCTTCCCGAACAAGGGTACCTGCTCCAAGCAGACCAACTTTGTGCTGAACGATGACCACACCATTGCTTCCATCGAGGTCGTCGGCGGCTGCAATGGCAACCTGAAGGGCATCTGCCAGCTGCTTACCGGCATGAAGGCAGAGGACGCCATTGCCCGTCTGGACGGCACGCTGTGCGGCTTCCGCAGCACCAGCTGCCCGGACCAGATCGCAAAGAACCTGAAAAAAGCTCTGGAACAGATGAACTAAATCCACCGGAGAGCCGCTGCACAGAACCTTGTGCGGCGGCTCTCTTTTTGTATGGGAAGATTTGCTTAGAGAAACCCTCTCAGTCAAAGCCTTGCGGCTTTGCCAGATTCCCTTTGCTCATCCTACGGTGACATCTTCCCCCGGAGCGGGGGAAAGTCGATGCCCTCTCAGGGGGAGCTTTTAAGTATCTCTTACGGTCAGCGCTGATAAAGCTCTCCCTTCGGGAGAGCTGGCGCGAAGCGCCTGAGAGGGTTTGCTTTATGTCACAATTTGTACGCATTTCCAGCAAATGAGGGTGGATGTAAAAAATCTATACACCGGGCAAAGTTTGTTTGTTGTTCAAGTTCTCTTTGCGGGGTATACTGTTGCCATAGAGAACAGCACGTTGAAGGCTGTGAAACGAAAATATGGAAGCAGGGAGGCTTTTTTATGTACTATTCCAGTGGCAATTATGAAGCTTTTGCACACCCCAAAAAGCCGGAGGGCGTGGATCATAAATCCGCTTATATCATCGGCTCCGGTCTGGCAGCCCTGACCGCTGCCTGCTATCTGGTGCGCGACGGCCAGATGAAGGGCGAGCACGTCCATGTGTTTGAAAAGAACGCACTGGCCGGCGGTGCCTGCGATGGCTACAAGTACGATATCGGCTATGTGATGCGCGGCGGCCGCGAGATGGACAACCACTTCGAAGTTATGTGGGATCTGCTGCACTCCATCCCCTCTCTGGAGACCGAGGGTGCCAGCGTGCTGGACGAGTATTACTGGCTGAACAAGGAGGACCCCAACTTCTCCTTGTGCCGCGCCACCGTCAACCGCGGCGAGGATGCTCACACCGATGGCAAATTCGGCCTGTCCGATAAGGGCGCCATGGAGATCATGAAGCTGTTCTTTACCCCGGACGAGCAGCTGCAGGATAAAAAGATCACCGATTTCTTCGATGACGAGGTGCTCAACACCAACTTCTGGATGTACTGGCGCACCATGTTCGCCTTCGAGAACTGGCACAGCGCTCTGGAGATGAAGCTGTACCTCAAGCGCTATATCCACCACATCGGCGGTCTGCCGGACTTTACCGCCCTGCGCTTTACCCGCTATAATCAGTACGAGTCCATCATCCTGCCCATGGTGCGCTATCTGGAAGGCTTCGGCGTGCAGTTCCACTACAACACCAAGGTCACGGATGTGAAGTTCGACATCCAGAAGGGCCGCAAGCTGGCAAGCTCTGTCACCGTGGAGCACGCGGGCGAGACTTCTAACATCGACCTGACCGAGAACGATCTGCTGTTCATCACCAACGGCGGCTGCGTGGAAAGCTGCACCGTGGGTGCACAGGATAAGGCCACCGGCTTTGACCCCACCATCCAGCCCGGCAACGGCTGGGATCTGTGGAAGAAGATCGCCGCACAGGATCCCTCCTTCGGTCACCCGGAGAAGTTCTGCTCCGAGCCGGAGCTGAGCAACTGGGAAAGCGCTACCATCACCACACTGGACGACAAGATCCCCCAGTATATCCGCAAGATCTGCAAGCGCGATCCCTTCAGCGGCCACACTGTCACCGGCGGCATCGTCACCGTCAAGGACTCCAGCTGGCTGCTCAGCTGGACGCTGAACCGTCAGCAGCAGTTCAAGGATCAGCCCAAGAACCAGCTGTGCGTCTGGGTGTACGGCCTGTTCAGCGATAAGCCCGGCGATTACGTCAAGAAGCCCATGCGCGACTGCACAGGCCGCGAGATCTGCATGGAGTGGCTGTACCACATCGGTGTGCCCGAGGATCAGATCGCGGAGCTGGCAGAGCACAGCGCCAACACCGTGCCTGTGATGATGCCCTATATCGACGCCTTCTTCATGCCCCGTGCCATGGGCGACCGTCCCGATGTTGTGCCCGAGGGTGCTGTGAACTTTGCCTTCCTCGGTCAGTTTGCCGAGACCGCCCGCGATACCATCTTTACCACCGAGTACTCCATGCGCACCGGTATGGAGGCTGTGTACACCCTGCTGAACATTGACCGCGGCGTGCCCGAGGTCTGGGGCAGCACCTACGATGTGCGCGCTCTGATCGATGCCACCGTGAAGCTGCGCGACGGCAAGAAGATCACCGACATGGATCTGCCGCTGATCCCGCGTCTGGCTTTGAAGGAAGCTCTGAAGAAGATCGAGGGCACCGACCTTGAGAAGTTCCTCAAGGAGTATAACGCTATCTGATATTTCCCTCTCCTCCGATAGACCCGGCAACGGGTCAACACCCCCCCTTGAAAAAGACCTCTCCGCTGCTCTGCGACAGGGCACGGGGAGGTCTTTTTTGTGTAAAAATGGTACAATATGCGTCAAAATAAAGCGGAACGTGAAAATAATTTGTGCCAAAAGAATGATTTTGGCTTGTCTGCGGCAGCGTTCTGTGCTATGCTAGAGCTATTGAAAGGGCAGGAGGGAAGAGCCTGCCCAAATGCGATACGCCAAAAATAAAGGAGGTCGTTTTCCTGTGAAACAACTTATTTCCCGTCGCAGCTTTTTAAAGGCTGCTGGTGTGACCGCTGCCGCTGCATCCATGGCCATCGGTGCGCCTGCCGCATCGGCCTGCTGGTATGGTGACAAGTCTGACGTTACCATCCTGTACACCAACGATGTCCATACCTACATCGACAAGCAGAGCCCCAAGCTGACCTACGCTGCCATTGCCGACCTGAAGCAGAGCTATCAGAACGCCGGCAAGGATGTGCTGCTGGTGGATGCAGGCGACCATGTGCAGGGCACCGCCTACGGCTCCATGGACGAGGGTGCCTCCATCATCAAGCTGATGAACGCTGCCGGTTACGATGTCGCCACCCCCGGCAACCACGAGTTTGACTACGGCATGGACCGTGCCAAGGCCATCATGAAGGAAGCCGATTTCCCGTACCTGTCCTGTAACTGGGTAGACCTGCGCACTACGCTGCGTGTGCTGCCCTCCGTCAAGGTGTTCGTGCGCGGCGGCAGACGCATCGCCTTTGTGGGTGTGACCACCCCCGAGACCTTTACCAAGTCCACCCCGGCCTACTTTATGGATAAGGCACAGCGCAAGTACATCTACGATATTCAGGGCGGCGAGGACGGCAAAAAGCTCTATGACGCCGTGCAGAAGGCCATTGATAAGGCAAAGCTTCTGGCAGATGTGGTCATCGGTCTGGGCCATCTGGGCGTAGATCCCTCTTCCTCTCCGTGGACCAGTGAGGAAGTCATTGCCCACACCAGCGGCTTTGACGCCTTTATCGACGGCCACTCCCATACCGTAATGGAGAACAAGCAGGTGCAGGATGCCTCCGGCAAGGCTGTCACCCTGACCCAGACCGGCTCTTACTTTGCAAACGTTGGCGAGATGACCATCGCTGCGGACGGCACCATCACCACCAAACTCATTCCCGCCCACGAGGGCATGGACGCAGGCATCGCCGCCATGCAGACCAGCTGGGTGAACACCGTGGACGATATGCTGGGCGAGAAGATCGCTGTGGGCGACAGCGATTTCTACATCTCTGACCCCGCCACCGGCAAGCGCCGCATCCGCTCTGCCGAGACCAACCTCGGCGACTTTGTGGCTGACGGCATCTACACCTATTTCAACGAGGTGGAAAAGCTGCACTGTGATGTGGCCATCATGAACGGCGGCGGCATCCGCGCCGATGTGCCCGCAGGCGACTGGACCTTCAAGACCTGCAAGCAGGTCAGCCCCTTTGGCAACGTGGCCTGCCTGATGTCGGTCACCGGCAAGCAGATCCAGGACGCATTGGAGTTTGCAGCCCGCTTTGCAGGCGAGGACGGCAAGGAGAACGGCGGCTTCCTGCAGGTGGCCGGTGCTACCTACGAGATCCACACCGATATCCCCAACACTGTGCAGACCGACGAGAAGAACGTCTGGATCGGCAGCGCCACCGGCACCCCGCGTGTGCAGAACGTGAAGATCTACGATAAGGCCTCCGGCAGCTATCTGCCGCTGGACCCGGGTGCTACTTACGCACTGGCCGGCATGAACTACACCCTGCGCAATCTGGGCGATGGCTTTGCCATGTTTGACGGCGCAGAGCTGATCAAGGACTATGTGTCCGAGGATTATCTGGTGATGTCTACCTACGCTATGATTTTTGACGGCGCAGATGCTGCGGGTCTGCCGCACCTGTCCAGCGCCAATAGCCCGCTGGCCGCATACCCCGGCTACCTGCTCAACTACGAGCAGCCCTACGGCGCAGGCCGCATTACCATTCTGTAAATTTATATTTCCCGTGAAAAGGCGAACCCGGAAAGTCCTGTGGACTTTCCGGGTTCGCTCTATCTATAATAGTTTTTCCGCGCGGAATCATACAAACAGAAAAGCCACCTGAGTTTCCTCAGATGGCTTTGTTCTGGTTGGGGATGAGAGAATCGAACTCCCACAAGTAGAGTCAGAGTCTACCGCACTACCACTATGCAAATCCCCAATATTCTGTTGTGTTTTGCGGGGTGAGCCGCTCAACGTGTGCTATTATACGGGAAAAGCCCGGGGTTGTCAAGCATATTTTTGAAAAAAGTTGTACTTTTTTGGAAAATGCCGCAGCAGCGCCGGATAATCTATGCCGGAGCGCTGCCACGCTTCGGCAGGTTCTGCGCACCGCACCGCCTATACTGGAAGGTACAAAACCTTACAAAGCACCAGAAGGAGGATGCCTATGCCGGAACGAACCACACAAAACGCCCAGACCTTGCTTTCGCCCCGCGTCCCGCGGGATACCGAGCACGAGCGCTACCATCCGGAACTGGAGGAGGAGCTGAAGGAATGCCTGTTCTGTTTGAAGCGCAACGAGATGATGTTTGATATGGAGGTGGATACGGACCTGATCGAGCAGCGCATCTACGAGCGGCAGGCGCTGCTGTGTCGTTACCGGTACTTACTGGCGCGCGCCCGGGAGCTGGGGCTGCACACGGTGCTTACCCGCTACCAGCCCATGGGCGGGTGAAAAGGCTTAGGGCAACACCGCACAATTCCCGCCTTACGGCTTAAGCACCGCTCCGGCGGCTGCGGCACGGCATCTGCGTTGCCAAAATGCTCGATAATACACAAAGTATTATCTGCGCTTTTGGCTTAGCATCTGCCGCACCTCGCTCGCCGTATCGGCACTTAGAATTATGCGGTATTGCCTTAGCGAAAAAATCTTGACAAAAGGCGCGCTGCGTGATATCCTATTACAAGATAAAAGCGTACCGGAACTTTGTCCGGCGCGATAAATTTTTGAGAGTTAGAGAGGTTTCTATCATGGAGCGTATTAAGACTATTGCTACTCGTGACCTGACCAAGAGCGTTAAGACCGGTGGCTGCGGCGAGTGCCAGACTTCCTGCCAGTCCGCCTGCAAGACCTCCTGCGGCGTGGCTAACCAGCAGTGCGAGAACAGCAACAAGTAATTTTTGCAAACCCTATGCCGCCTTTGCCGGGCGGCATTTTTTTGTGTAATCTGGAATGGAGTGTAAAATGGTACATCAGTATCAATTGAACGGTTATAACATCGTGCTGGACACCTGCAGCGGCTCGGTGCACGTTGTGGACGAGGTGGCCTACGATGTCATCGCCATGTACCCGGAGCATACCGCAGACGAGATCGTTGCCGCCATGCTGGCAAAATACGGCAGCCGCCCGGACGTGACCGAGGAGGATCTGCGCCAGTGCATCGACGACGTGACCAGCCTGAAGGAAAACGGCAAGCTGTGGAGCCCGGATGTCTATAAGGACATGGCTTTTGACTTCAAGAACCGCAACACCGTGGTAAAGGCTCTGTGCCTGCACGTTGCCCATAGCTGCAACCTGAGCTGCTCTTACTGCTTTGCCTCGCAGGGGCGCTACCACGGCGACCGCGCCCTGATGAGCTTTGAGGTGGGCAAGCGCGCCATGGACTTCCTCATCGAGAACAGCGGCACCCGCCGCAATCTGGAAGTGGACTTCTTTGGCGGCGAGCCGCTGATGAACTTTGATATGGTCAAAAAGCTGGTGGCCTACTGCCGCGAGCAGGAGAAGATCCATAACAAGAACTTCCGCTTTACCATGACCACCAACGGTGTGCTCATTGATGACGACGTTATCGACTTCTGCAACAAGGAGTGCCACAACGTGGTGCTGAGTCTGGATGGCCGCAAGGAGGTCAACGACCGCTTCCGCGTGGACTGTGCAGGCAACGGCAGCTACGACCGCATCGTGCCCAAGTTCCAGGAGTTCGTCAAGAAGCGCGGCGACAAGAACTACTATATGCGCGGCACCTATACCCACTTTAACACCGACTTTACCAACGATATCTTCCACATGGCAGACCTCGGCTTTACCGAGCTGAGCATGGAACCGGTGGTCTGCGACCCCAGCGACCCCAGCGCCCTGACTGAGGCCGACCTGCCCATCCTGAAGGAGCAGTACGAGATCCTTGCCAAGGAGATGATCAAGCGCGACCGCGAGGGCAGAGGCTTTACCTTCTACCACTACATGATCGACCTGACCGGCGGCCCCTGCATCTATAAGCGCATCTCCGGCTGCGGCTCCGGCACCGAGTACATGGCTGTTACCCCCTGGGGCGATCTGTACCCCTGCCACCAGTTCGTGGGCGACCCCAAGTACCTGCTGGGCGATATCTGGAAGGGCGTTACCAACACCGCTGTGCGGGATGAGTTCAAGCACTGCAACGCCTACGCCCGCAAGGAGTGTCAGGACTGCTGGGCAAAGCTGTACTGCTCCGGCGGCTGCGCTGCCAACTCCTACCACGCCACCGGCAGCATTACCGGCGTGTATGAGTACGGCTGCGAGCTGTTCAAAAAGCGCATGGAGTGCGCCATCATGATCAAGGTAGCCGAGAATCAGGAACTGGCAGCCAAGGGCATCGAGGTGCCTATTGAGCTGGGCTCTACCTGCAACGCCTGCGCTGACGGCGAAGCCTGCGAATGAGCATGACCACCCCCATCGTGGATTTTGTGCGCAGCTATGCAAAGTCCGGCACCGCCAGACTGCATATGCCCGGCCACAAGGGGCAGAGCCTTTTAGGCTTTGAGCCGCTGGATATCACCGAGATCTGCGGTGCGGACGAGCTTTACGCGCCGGAGGGCATTATTGCCGAGAGTGAAGCCAACGCCACCCGGCTGTTCGGCACGGCGCACAGCTATTACAGCACCGAGGGGTCGTCTCAGTGCATCCGTGCCATGCTGTTTCTGGCGCTGCAAGGCGCACCGCAAAACGGTAAGCGCCCGGTGCTGCTGGCCGCCCGCAACGCCCACAAGGCGCTGCTGTATGCGGCGGCGCTGCTGGATTTTGATATCCGCTGGCTCTGGCCGTCTGCGCAGGCAGAGGGTGCACTGTGCAGCTGCCCCGTCACAGCCGAAGCGCTGACAGGGGCTTTGCACGCGATGGCACAGCAGGGCAACACCCCCTTTGGCGTGTACGTCACCAGCCCGGATTATCTGGGCGGGGTGCAGGAACTCCCGGCGCTGGCCGCTGTCTGCCGGGCGCAGGACGTGCCTTTGCTGGTGGATAACGCCCATGGGGCCTACCTGCGCTTTCTGCCGCAAAACTGCCACCCCATCGCGCAGGGCGCGGCCATGTGTTGCGACTCTGCCCATAAGACTCTGCCGGTGGTCACCGGCGGTGCGTATCTGCATCTGGCGCACGATGCCCCTGTGCAGGACGAAGCGGCTGTGCGGGGGGCGCTGGCGCTGTTCGGCTCTACCAGCCCCTCTTACCTCATTTTGCAGTCGCTGGATGCCTGCAACGCGGTGCTGGCAGGGGACTATCCCCGGCGGCTGGTGCAGTGCTGCGTGGCGTTGGAAGGTCTGCGCCGCAGCCTGAATAAGACCGCAGCGGCGCGGCAGTGCCCGGTGCCGCTGGCAGTTGCCGGGGCACAGCAGGAGCCGATGAAGCTCACGCTGGACGCCGCTGCCCTTGGCTGCACCGGCATAGCGCTGGCAGAGGCTTTACGCTGCGCACAGATGGAGTGCGAGTACGCCGACCCCCGCTATGTGGTGCTGATGTTCACCCCGGAAAACCCGCCGCAGGACTACACGCGCCTGCAAGCTACGCTGGAACAGCTTTTGGCTGCTGTGCCTGCCGTACTGCCCCGCCCCGAGAACCGGGCAGGGGAGTTTGCCGCCTTGCAGCAGCAGGCGGTGCAGCGCTGTACCATCCGGCAGGCGGTGCTGGGCGCACAGGTACGCATCCCGGTGCACAAGGCGCTGGGGCGGGTGTGCGCCATGCCTACGGTGTCCTGCCCGCCCGCCATCCCTGTGGCGGTCAGCGGCGAGGAGATCACCCCGGCGGCCATCGCCCTGATGCAGCGCTACGGCATCGAGGAACTCTCGGTGCTGCGATAAAGATTTTATAAGAAGAGAACCCGGAAAGTCCGCAGACCTTCCGGGTTCTCTATATTTATTCTTAAATATCCGTCCGGGGTGCGGCGCACATCTCCCAGAAGCGCAGCTCGTGCTCCGAGCAGGCGCGGAAGATCGCACGGCAGCGGGCGGCACGCTCCGGCGAAAGGCCGGTGCAGGCCACCTCGGCGCGCTCTGCCCATGCACGGCAGGCGGCATCATAGCCGGGACCGGCGTAGTCCAGCACCAGTGCGCCGTAGTAGGTGTCCTTTACGGCGGGGGAGCGCTGTAAAAGCTTCTGGAATAGCCACCCGTAACTCAGCATACAGGGCAGGCAGGCCATCAGGCACTCAGCTTCCCCCTCGCCGGTGCGGGCAGCGTCGATCATGCAGTCCAGATAGGCGCGGCTTTCCGGGCGCAGGGGCAGGGACTGGATATCAGCTTCCCGCAGACCGTACTGCTCCAGATACCGCAGCCGGGTCAGGTCCTCGTTCTCCTGCACGAAGGACAGCAGGGAATAGTAAGTGCGCATGGCAGCCATGGTGGTAGCCTTGGTCATGCCCCAAGCAAAAATTTTGGCGTACTCCCGCAGATACAGGCTGTCCTCCACAAGGTAGCTTTTAAAGCAGTCCTCGCTCAGGATGCCGTTTTCCATCTTTTGCAAAAACTCGGTCTGCAAACACTGCTCCCACACAGGCAGGTCGGACTGCACCAGCGCCGAAACAAAGGGCAGGTCAGTCACGGACAAAATCTCCCTTCAGGTTGAAGGTATGATCCATGGGCCCGGAGCCGTGCCCTAAGTCCAGCATGGCAGACAGACAGCCGGAAATGTAGGCCTTGGCGCGCTCCACGGCGGTGTCAAGGTCATACCCCTTGGCCAGATTGGAAGCAATGGCGCTGGACAGGGTGCAGCCGGTGCCGTGGGTGTTGGGGTTTGCAATGCGCTTGCCCCTTGAACCACTTGCCGGTGCCGCCCTGCCACAGCAGGTCGTCGGCATCGTTGATCTGGTGGCCGCCCTTGCACAGCACGGCGCAGCCGTAGCGCTCGCTGATGGTGCGGGCAGCGGCTTCCATGTCGGCGGCGTTTGCAATGCTCATGCCGGACAAGATCTCGGCCTCCGGGATGTTGGGGGTAAGCACTTCGGCCAGCGGCAGCAGCTTTTCGGTCAGCGCCTGCACGGCATCGTCCTGCAGCAGCTTTGCACCGGAGGTGGCCACCATCACAGGGTCCACCACGATGTGCTTTGCGCCGTAAAAATGCAGCCGCTCGGCGATGGTGTCGATGAGCGGGGCAGAGGATACCATACCGATCTTCACCGCATCCGGGTAAATGTCGGTAAACACGGCATCGAGCTGCTGCGCCAGAAACTGCGGCGTGGTGTCAAAAATGGCGGTCACGCCGGTGGTGTTCTGTGCCGTCAGGGCGGTAATGGCGCTCATGGCAAACACGCCGTTGGCGGTCATGGTCTTGATATCGGCCTGAATTCCGGCGCCGCCGCTGGAATCACTGCCGGCAATGGTCAATGCAGTTTTCATGGGTAAAATGCTCCTTTGCAGCAAAAATGCGGATATGCCCGCAAAGACATATCCGCAGATAAAAGCGCTATCTCCCTACGTTGGCATGATCCAAATCAGGTCACAGGTCAGGGCAATACAGCCCACTCTCAGCCCGCTTGCACGGGCTCCCTTTTTATACTAGAAAGCATACCACAATCGGGGAAAAGATGCAAGAAAAACAGGCCGCGCAAAATGCACCGCTTATTCGCCCAGTGCGGTGCGGATATTGTCCAGCACCTTTTTGCTCAGCAGCACAAAGGCCTGCTTGGTGCGGCCTGCGGATACATTGGCGCAGCGCACGTTTTCCCGGGAAAAGAAGTCCTCGGCCACAGGGCCTGCGGCGGCGCGGGTGTCACAGAAGAAGCGGGTGCCGGGCAGGTCAAGCCACTTTTCCAGCGCAGCGGAATCAAAACCGGGGCCGATGGAAGTGTTGAACAGCACCTTGCCTGCGCCCAGCTGGGTAAACTCATTTTCGCCCAGCAGCAGCACGTTCTTATTCAGGCAGGTGAACACCACTTCGCTCTCAGCCAGTAGCTGAGCCAGCGGCTTAAAGGTCATACCGGCAGCCTCGGCGTCCGGCTTTGCGCTGCGGGCAAAGTAGCTGATCTCTGCGCCCATAAATTGCAGCGCATCGGCGATCATCCGGCCGGAAACGCCCAGCCCCACAATGCCCACCTTCAGGCCGGTGATCTCCACCGGCTCGTCCCGCAGCATAGGCATCCCAAAACCGTGCAACAGACCGGTCAGCTCGTGCAGAACATACTCCACAACGCCGCGGTCGCCGTAATCCCGGATGCCCAGCACCTGAATGCCCCGGGTGCGTGCGTAGGCAATATCCACGTTGGCGCTTTCCTCAGAGTACAGGCTGCAGCACATGCCGATATAGCGGATGTTGGGGCACTGCGCAATGACTTCCTTGCCCATGCGGGAGGTGTAGCTCAGCAGCACGGCGTCGGCGTCCCCGATGCGGCGCACCATCTCGTCGTCGCTGGCAGGCACGTCACGGTACAGCACCACCTCTTTGGCGTAGCGGTGCAGCTCCTCCTCGGCAGAGGGGATCAGGCTGACAGGCTCAATGGCAACAAGCTTTTCAAACATGACGGACTCCTCCTTATATTAGTAGAAGCAGACGGGCGAGGCCAGATTGCGCAGCAGAGAGACGGCGCTCCAGCCCGCAATGGCGCTGGTGGAAGAGCAGATATCCACCACAGCCTTCACGCCCTCGATCTCAGCGGTGATGCAGTGGTCGTCGCCCACCCAGCCGGGCACGGAGTGCATGGTCACACCGGTGATCTCGGGGCCGGTGGTGGCCAGAGAGGTAGCTACCGCCACGTTCACCCGGCGGGGGAAGGTAGCAATGGCCTGCTTTGCATTGCCGGTGAACACGGTAGTCTTTTCGGTGTCGGTCAGCAGATGCTCTGCCCACACAGGCGTATTGCGGAAGCCCTTTGCACCGGTATGGGTCTCGATACCGGCAGTCTCCGGCAGGCCCTGCGCCTGTGCCATCAGGGTGACAGTTTGCAGCACGTCAAAGCCGCCGATGGCACCGCTGGCCAGGTGCACCTTGGCACCGCCCTCCACGGCGGCTGCCTTGACCTGTGCGTAGAAATCCAGATCCGCAAAGGCACCGATGGACAGAATGACCAGATTGACGCCCCGTTTCAGCACCGGGATGGCCATAGCGCGCACCGACTCCACCGAGGCCGCCTCCACGATGTACTCCGGTTCAAGCGCCAGCAGCGCGTCCACATCCTCGCAGACGGCGCAGCCGACGTTGGCGGCGGTCTTTTCAGCCGAAGCGCGGGTGCGGCTGGTCACGCCCACCAGCTCGTAGTCCGGCAGCAGACCCTTCTTCCACGCGTCAGCCACGATGTTGCCCAGAAATCCGCAGCCCACAATACCCAATTTTGTTTTCATACCGTATCCTAAACTCCTTTTTTCTGCCTGTGGCAGCATATTCATAGCCAGTATACCATACCGGGTACAAAAAGGGAAATAATCTTTGCGACAGCCCGGCGGGGCAGGACATAAAAAGTTAACAAAATAAATTACAAAAAAATTACAAAACCCTATTGCAAAATGGTTTCAAAAGAGTTACAATATGGTTACAGCAAGGGCAAAGCCCCAAGGCTGTGTGTGAAATCTTTTTCTTCTTGTTTTTTGGGATACTGGGCGCGGGTCCTCCTCCTCCGGCTGTTCTCCTTCACAGCTATGACCCATGCGCCGCACAGGCAGTGTCCCGCTTCGTGTGCAAAAGGGCTCGTCCGGTGTTTCGGACGAGCTTTTTTGCATTCTGCAAGCCCTGTTTTGCCTGCAAAAGTGATACTTCAAAAATCAAAGTATGACCAATGCCCGAAAACGCTTGGCAATTTGTCTGTTTTTCCGCAAAGGACAATTATAAAGTTTGGCGCGGCAGGGGTTTGTATTCTTGCGGGCTTTGTGGTAAAGTATATACAATCAATTTATAAGCAGCAAACATGAATGATTTTGATGCTGATTTGTATCGGATGCGTTAAGGTGTATCTGAAAACAAAGAAAATGACGAATATTTCGCAAGCACAAGCAGGATTTAAGGCAAATAGCCGCAGGAATCCTTTGTGGATTTCAAGGCTGTTTAACGCAAAATCCAGCTGTGCTTGTAGAAATAGACTAAATTTTCGACTTTTCAGATACACCCTAAGAGAAAAGGAGTTTGATTATGGCTTATTTCTACGAAGAACCCTCCCGCACCTTTGGCGAGTACCTGCTGGTCCCCGGCTATTCCTCTGCGGAGAATGTGCCCACGGCGGTCAGCCTGAAGACCCCGCTGGTCAAGTACCGCAAGGGACAGGAGGAGTGCCCGCTGCAGATGAATATCCCCATGATCAGCGCCATCATGCAGTCGGTCTCCGGCGATAAGCTGGCCATTGCACTGGCTCGTCAGGGCGGCGTTTCCTTTATCTATGGCTCTCAGAGCATCGAGAACGAGGCTGCCATGGTGCGCCGCGTCAAGAGCTTCAAGGCCGGTTATGTGGTGTCCGATTCCAATCTGGCTCCCACTGCCACCCTGCATGATGTGCTGGAGCTGAAGGCACGCACCGGCCACTCCACCATCGCCATCACTGCCGACGGCACTCCTAACGGCAAGCTGCTGGGCATCGTGGCTTCCCGCGATTACCGCGTCAACCACACCCCGGACGATGCCTGCGTTACCACCTTTATGACCCCCGTTGAAAAGCTGGTCACCGCTCCGGCCAACACCTCCCTGCACGACTGCAACAACATCATCTGGGACAACAAGATCAACACCCTGCCGCTGGTGGATGCCGAGGGCAATCTGGTGTATATGGTATTCCGCAAGGACTACGATTCCCACAAGGCAAACGTCAACGAGCTGCTGGATAAGAACAAGAGCTACGTTGTAGGCGCCGGCATCAACACCCGCGACTACGCCCAGCGCGTGCCCGCACTGGTAGAGGCCGGTGTGGATGTGCTGTGCATCGACTCCTCCGAGGGCTACTCCGAGTGGCAGAGCCGCACCATCGGCTGGATCCGCGAGCACTACGGCGATACCGTCAAGGTGGGTGCCGGCAACGTGGTGGACGCCGAGGGCTTCCGCTTTCTGGCTGAGGCTGGCGCAGACTTCGTGAAGATCGGCATCGGCGGCGGCTCCATCTGCATCACCCGCGAGACCAAGGGCATCGGCCGTGGTCAGGCTACCGCTGTCATCGAGGTTGCCAAGGCTCGTGACGAGTACTACAAGGAGACCGGCATCTATGTGCCCATCTGCTCCGACGGCGGCATCGTCCACGACTACCACATCACCCTCGCGCTGGCTATGGGCGCAGACTTCGTGATGCTGGGCCGCTACTTTGCCCGCTTTGACGAGAGCCCCACGAACAAGGTGCGTATCAATGGCCAGTATATGAAGGAGTACTGGGGCGAAGGCTCCAACCGTGCCCGCAACTGGCAGCGCTACGACCTGGGCGGCTCCACCAAACTGAGCTTTGAGGAGGGCGTGGACAGCTATGTGCCTTACGCCGGTCCTCTGGCGGACGGCGTGCAGACCACCCTGTACAAGGTGAAGAGCACCATGTGCAACTGCGGCGCTCTGTCCATCCCCGAGCTGCAGCAGAAGGCCAAGCTGACCGTTGTTTCTTCCACCTCCATCGTGGAGGGCGGCAGCCACGACGTTGTGCTGAAGAACGCCACCCCCAGCATCATGAACGGCTAAGCCTGTTCTGAGCAAGCGATTACTTTAAACACAGAGACCGCTGCACAGCGTTTGTGCAGCGGTCTTTTTGCGCGAAAATACTTGCACCGGCAGGGAAATCGTGCTATCATGATAGAAACGCTCTGTCATGACAGGGCGGAGGATCCCCCTGCCGGGCAAGCGGCAGGCGGCGCGCAGTAGGGAAGAGCTGACGCCGGGTATAAATAGAGAGGAAAACATTCATGAACGAGATCAAGGTTGAGCCTTATATCCCCGATGAGGACTACGATAACCCCGCGATGGTGGTGGACTTTTATGAATTCACCATGGCAAACTGCCTGTTCCTGCATGGCTTTAAGAATACCACGCTGGTGTTTGATATGTTCTTCCGCAAAAACCCGGATAATCAGGGCTATTCCATCAGCGCAGGCCAGCGCAAACTGACCCGCTTTTTGCTGGACTATCACTTCAATGAGCAGGATATCCACTGGCTGCGCACCAAGGGCATGAGCGAGGAGTTCTGCGAGTATCTGCGCACCTACAAGTGGAAGGGTGATATGTACGCCCTGCCCGAGGGCACGGTCTGCTACCCCCATGTGCAGATGGTGCGCATCGAGTGCGATCTGGTGGGCGCGATCTTGATCGAGACCTACCTGCTGCAGACCATGAACTTCCATAGCCTGATCGCCACCAAGGCCACCCGCGTTACCGGTCTGAACACCCACACCCCCCGCAACGTCATGGAGTTCGGCACCCGCCGCGCACAGGGCGAGAGCGCCGGTAACGATGGCGCTTACGCAGCAGTGCTGGGTGGCTGCATCGGTACGGCCAACTGTCTGGCCGAGATGAAGTTCGGTGCAGAGGTCAAGGCCGTGGGCACCGTGGCACACAGCTTTATCGAGTTTTTCCCCACCGAGTTCGATGCCTTCAAGGCCTTTGCCGATACCTACCCGGATTCGGTCAGCCTGCTGCTGGATACCTATAATATTATGGAGAGCGGCCTGCCCAACCTAATCAAGCTGGACGATTATCTCATTGAGAAATACCCCAACGATCCCAACCGCCGCGTTAAGAGCGCCCGCATCGACTCCGGCGACCTTGCCCGCGGCTCCAAGCGGCTGCGCAAGGCACTGGATGCCGCCGGTAAGCCCTACATCAAGCTGGTGGCCTCCAACGGTCTGGACGAGAAGAAAATTGCCAACATGGAGCTGTACGAGCACGCACACTTCGACTCCTACGGCGTGGGCGAAAACCTCATCACCTCCGCCTCCGACCCCGTGTTCGGCGGTGTGTACAAGCTGGTGGCAGTAAAGAAGCCGGATGGCAGCTACACCCCCAAGATGAAGTGCTCGGACTCCGCCAGCAAGGCTATCATCCCGGGCAAGAAGATGCCGTGGCGTCTGTACGATGAAAACGGTCAGGCACAGTGCGACTTGATCGCTATGGACGGCGAGGTCATCGAGGCCGGTAAGCCGGTCACTATGGTCAATCTGGACTCGGACGCCATCGAACGCACCATCACCTTTATCCCCACCGCTGTGCGCCCGCTGCTGGTGCCGCATATTCTGTGCGGTGAGCTGGCCATTGACCTGCCCTCTATTGCAGAAAAGAAGGCCTATATTGCAAAGCAGCTCACCGAGGAGACTTGGGAGAGCGAGTTGCGTCTGGAATGCCCTCACAAGCACTACGTCAACATGACCCCCGCAGTGGCCGAGTGCCGCTCCCGGATGTACGCCGAGCTGCACGGAGGCAAGGTGTAAGCAGCACCGAATAAGCGGTTTTTCTTGACAAAACAGGGAAACTATTGTATCATAAAAGCCGCTGATTTAATAAAAATGTTAATACCACCAGATTGCGAATAGCAGTGTGGTTGTATTAATTTTTTCCTCACACCTGTTATTCCCGGCTCCCTCTCAAGCCAGAGGGCAGCAGGACTTTGTAAGCCGGGGCTGCGCCGCTGTGGTGAAATTGGCAGACACGAGGGACTTAAAATCCCTTTCTGGAGACAGAGTACGGGTTCGACCCCCGTCGGCGGCATGCAAAAGCTCAGAATTGTTCGTTGATTCGAATGATTTTGAGCTTTTTCTTTTTGTTCCATTTTCTGGAAGTGCTGAGCGGGCGAGAGGGATTTTTCGCGAAAAAAGGAGGAGTCTCTCTCGTGCGTAACCGTGATTTAAGACCCGCTGCCAAGGCAAACCCCACCATCCAACAGGCCTTTGAAAGGTTCCAAAAGTACAACCGGCTCAAGAACCTCTCCCAAGGCTCACTCGACTTCTACGCTGCTAAGGGCAGAAGCTTCTTTCGGTTTCTGGGGGATACAGAGCAGCCCATCCATACCATCACAGAAGAAATGGTGGAGGACTATATCTTCTATATGAAGGACCAACAGCTCCACGATACGACCATCAATACGAACCTCCGTATGGTGCGTGCGTTTTTGTACTGGTGCATGGAAAAGGACTATCTGGAAAAGTATCCGATCAGACTGGTGCGTGCCGATGATCCGATCAAGGAACCCTACACCACCGACGAGCTGCAGAAGCTGCTGAAGGAACCGGACTGCAAGACATGCTCCTTTGCTGAATACCGCAACTGGGTCATAGTCAACTTCCTGCTTGGTACCGGCTGCCGTGCGTCTACGCTGCTCAACCTGCAGATTGGAGATTTGGACCTTTCCGCCGGGACAGTGTTTTTCCGCCACATGAAGGCGCGCAATCAGCAGATCGTGCCGCTCTCCAAGGCACTGGTCAGGATCATGGAGGAGTATCTGGAGCATCGTACCAGCGACCCTACAGCCCCGTTGTTTGTCTCGGAGTATGGAAACCAGATGACCCTGAATTCGCTTGGCAATGCGGTGTGGAATTATAATCATAGCAGAGGCGTGGATAAGACCTCTATGCACCTGTTCCGGCATACCTACGCGAAGCTGTATATCCAAGCTGGCGGCGACCCGTTCCGCTTGCAAAAGCTGCTGGGACACGCAGACCTTACCATGACCCGGCGGTATGTGGCACTGTATGCGGACGACCTGAGAGCCAACTATGACGCCCTGAACCCCCTAGAGCAGCTGACCCGCGAAAAATCGCCACGGAGATAAGATCAAGATGGGGAAGGGGGAGGGAAAGTAAAAATGGGTCAATGTCCCTTGAGCAAAACGAAATGATATGGTATAGTGAAATCAAAAAAGGAGAAGCGGATCAATATGAGTGATGAAGAGAAGCGCTGGCCATTCGATGGTTTCTACCTGAAGCTGGCTGAGGCACAACGGGAGTATGAGCAGGAGCAGCACATTGACCCTGCCTCGTTGACGGAAGAAGAACGACAGCAAAAACTGCAGGAGATTCTGGATTGGATTACTGCCTCTCGCAAAAAGAAAAAGGAGGCTGACGAACAGCTTGATCTCATTGTGCCGGAGGAAGAACCGGAAACCGCCGGGGCAACTCCACAGCCTGCAAAACAGTACATTACAGATCTTGTTGGTGAGGATTACAAGAACTGGCATGGAATCGTGGTGCTTGATGCGGGCACGAACTCCGGCAAGACCTATTTTATTCTGAAGACATTGCTGCCGTGGGCATATGAACGTCGTAAGCGTATCCTGATTCTGTGCAATCGCGAAGCTCTGCGCAACCAGATCGAGCGCGATGTGAACCGTTTGGGGAGTATAGAGGTATCCTACGAGGACTATGATCCCGCGCTTGGAGGAATTGTCAACAAACCCGCCATAGATAACAAGTATGAGCACACCATCCGTGTTGAAACATACCAGTGGCTGGAAACCTTCCTGCAAAGGAATGAAGATGCCGCCAAAACTTATCTGAGATCGTTTGATTATATCGTGTCAGACGAGTATCACTACATGGTGACCGATGCCAGCTTCAACGATCATGTGGATGCAAGCTATGAGGCTATTAAAGAGCTGTGGACAACGAAGACCTGCATCTTTATGAGCGCAACCGCCCGCCCCTTCT
>ENA-OQCL01000164-OQCL01000164.1-human-gut-metagenome-genome-assembly--contig:-NODE-164-length-36899-cov-5.888040_pt1 | contig 36899 bp, 36 predicted proteins | sample MGYA00242502_ERZ504586 | MGnify/ENA primary metagenome ERZ504586 (study PRJEB26092, sample SAMD00036316) | human gut metagenome | host: Homo sapiens | study: EMG produced TPA metagenomics assembly of... | reverse complement strand
TTGGGCGGTGCACTCATTGTTGCCGGTTCGATCATGCTGATGGTCTTCAAGCCGAAGGGAATCGACCAGGATACACATCATCGCAGCCGGCAGAAGGCAGGAGGCGGGGATGCGGTCTGAGAGCGTGTGCGTTTCGTTAGAAAATGGGAGGGCAACTGCCACTATGGCTATACGGATGCCGATGCTTTCACTATCACAGGCCAGCCCGTTTCTGCAGAAAAAAACTCCTGCAAGTGCAGGAGTGTGATGGTTGGAGGCGGTGCCCGGAGTTGAACACGGGGATAAGGGGCTTGCAGGCCCCACGCCTTAGCGCTTGGCTACACCGCCATAGAGGATGTTTTATAGTATATCGCATTTTTTCGAAAAAGTAAAGGGCTCGGGGGGGCGCCCATAGGACGTGTTGTCCTTTGAGTACGTTTGAAAGATTCGCTTGAATGAGAAATTAGAAATGAGAAATGCGAAATGGTGGTGCGGCACATAAAAATATAGAAGCGCCGCGGAGTATAGATCGTTGCGATGCCCGAAGGCCTTCGGATAACGGCTTCCCATTTGTGGTTTCCTGACATCGACCGTTTGGCTGCGAATGAGAAAGATTTCTCGCTTACGCTCGAAATGACGATGCGTGAGAGTCTGATGTCTTTTAGTCTCTTAATCCTTAGTCACCAGTCACTAGTCACTAGTCCCTAGTCATTCCCACCTCACGCACGCTGGAGGATCCAGAGGTCGTACAAACCAGGGATGCGAAGTTCACTGACATGGCGTGCCTCTTCGAAGGCGATAAGGCAGGGCTCTTGGCTCTTGTCTTGGGCAATCAGGATCACATTGTCTTTTTGGAAGAGGTCTTCTTCTGCGATGAAGGGCATCACGTTCTTTGCATTCCATGAGAGGGCGCCGGGTTTCATGCCGTCGATCTTGTTTGCAGGCTCGGCGCGGTAGATCGTTTGACCGCTGTAGAAGACCGTGGAGGTGCGATAGTCATGCAGGAAGGCGATGGTTTTGCCTGTGGTGTCCATCCGGGCGAGAGCCTGCCCGGCTTCCTTCCCGGAGCGATGAAGCATGATGCCGGGGGCGATGAAAAGAGTAAGGAGAGTGTAGATGGCGATGGCTGCGCAGCCGATCCTTTCAAAGCGCCATGTGAGGTCTTGGTAGAGAACGGCTGTCAGTATCGCAAGGGCGAAGAGGCCCGGGAATGTGTAGGTGGTGTACTTGGTGGCAATGAGTGTAAAGAAAAGATTGACGACGACGAAATAGATTAGGAGCAGCTGCGTCACATTCGATGCGTTTCTGAAGTCCAGCGCACCGAATCTCCATTTTTTCGTGAGACTATAGGGGATCGAGAAGCTCCAGGGGGCAAAGCCGATGAAGTAAATCATGAGGTAGTAATACCATTTGTTTTGGCTTGGATGCTCCGAGACGGTGGCACGAAGGAAATTGTGGACACCGAGGAAATTCAGTAGAAAATCAGAGCCGTGGAGGTAGCACATGGTGCCGTACCATGCGCCGGTGATCATGGCGAAGAGGGCGAGGCCGGAGAAGAGATGGACGTGCTTCATTTCTTTGAGGTCTTTGTTATAGGAAAGGAAAAGCAGGGCGGCAAGACCGGGGAGAAGAAGACCGATGGGTCCCTTGGTGAGGACGGCAAGGGCGGCGGCTATGTAGCAGAGGTAGTAGTACCTTCTGTTTTCGGCATAGCCCAAGTAGAAGAAGGCGATCGCCATGCTCATGAAGAGGAAGAGCGTCGTGTCAGTGATGATGGCTTTCGAGAGGAGCCAGCATTCAACAGAGGTACCCAGGATGATGGCAGAGAGCCAGCCGATCTTTTCGCTGTAGACATGGCGGGCAAACCAGTAAGTGAAGAGGACGGAGGCACTGCCGAGAAGGGCGGCGGGCAGGCGGGATGCCATTTCATTGAAACCAAAGAGCGTGTAGGAAAGCGCCAGCTCCCAGTAGTAAAAGATCGGTTTGTCGTACCAGTAGTGCCCGTAGATCTGTGGAGAGATCCAGTCACCCGAGAGCACCATTTCCTTGGCGGTGAGAGCGTAGTTCGACTCAGCGGTGTCGGTGATGGGAAGGAGCTGGTTGCCGATGAGATAGAGAAAGAAGGAAACGAAAAGAAGCGTGAGTAGGGGTGCTTGCGAAGTGTGGTATACATAGGGCCTCCTTCAAAATAGGGAATATCTATGGCTATAGCTTACTTGCAAGGCTTTGACAAAAACGGTTGGAATGCTTAAAGGAAAGATAAACTGTGGAAAATGCCGGTTGCCAGATGAGATGGGATTGCTTATGATGGAAAGGAAATCGTTTCAGGTTTATGGCGCCATCATCGTATAAAGGCACTTGCGGAGAAGGAGGAGCATCGCAACATGCATTCCCCTCTTGGCGGGAAAGCAGGCCGTCAGCTTCAACGGGGGGGCAGCCCATCACCAAATCCGGAGATCCTGAGACTCGAAGGAGTTCCTATGACAATCAAGAGAAGTCTTATTCTATCGCACGTCTCGATGTGCATTCTGCCATTTTTGATGACGTTCTTTGTACTCGTGTCTTCTTTTTCCGGACTGTACCTGTATGCGAAGAGCGGGAATCATGTGATGGCGGAGAGTGGTTTCCAGTTTCAGGCCATGAGCCAGGTGGTCAGGGCCTTGATCTTTCATCATATCCGGCACTCAAAGGAGGCGCTCGAGGATCACTGGGTACTGGATATCCTGGATCCGATCCAGTCGTATGTGGTGCTCTACCGGGATGGGGAAGTCACTCTGCAGTATGGGAATGATGTGTATCAGCAGATGGTAGAGGACCTCAAGCAGCAGAAGGTGCAGCAGGAGCTGGATGAGGGAGAGATCAATGGAACCTACAGCGAGACGCGGATGGGGCAGTATTCTTTTATGGAGCGTAACAGGATCGCCGGGCATGTGTACCATCTCTACATGCTGTCGCACAAGCCGGTGAACCGAAGTGATGCGGCGATCGAGGCGGCCTTTCGTGCGAGCAATCGCTTCATCGTGATTTCGCTGGTGATTTTTATCGGTCTGGTCTCCTATGGGCTGTCGCGATTCATCGTCCGGCGGATCCTGGTGCCTTTGCAGGAGCTGGAGAGAGGGGCCCGCGAGGTGCAGCAGGGAAATCTTTCCGTCCGTCTGTCCCATGAGGGGAAGGATGAATTTACACCGGCGCTGTCGGCGTTCAATCTGATGGCGGAGAAACTCTCTGCGTCGCTTCGGGAGAGGGAAGAGGATGAGGCGCGAAGGAAGGAACTCATCGCCAGCATCTCGCATGATATCCGTACGCCGCTGACGGCGATCCGCGCCTATATAGAAGGGCTTCTCGACCATGTGGCAAATACGCCGGAAAAGGAGGAGCATTATCTGCGCGTGATCGAGAAGAAATCGGAGGTCTTGGGACGTCTGATCGATCAGCTGCAGCTTTTGACGAAAATGGATCTGGGGGAGAAGGCGCTGCCGCTTGTATCGATCGACCTTTCGACGCTGGTTACGGATTTCATCGATGAGAATCGGCTCCTTTGGGAAAAGCAGGGGGCAGATTTCCGGATCGAAAGCAAAGAGGCGCACAGAATGATGGGGAATACGCTCCTCGTGGAGCGCATCTTGGAGAATCTCATCACGAACAGTATTCGGTATAAAAAAGAAGAGACGGTGCGGATCACTGTGACGGTGGAGGCAGTCGCTCTCGAGATCCATCTCTCGATCGCTGATGATGGGAGCGGCGTACCGGAGGAGGCGTTGGCTCGTCTCACGGAGGCCTTTTATCGGACGGATCAGGCGAGAAGCCATACGGATAAAGGCAGCGGGCTGGGGCTTGCCATCGTCAAGCGGGCGGTCACACTCATGCATGGCACGCTGTCTGTGGCCAATCGAACACCGCACGGACTTCTGGTTCAGATTTCTTTTCCGAAGGAGGAAAGGTCATGACACGTATATTGATCATCGAAGATGATGAAGACATTGCTTTTATCGAGAAGGATTATCTGGAAGTCAGCGGATATCAGGTGACGGTGGAAATCAATGGGATAAAGGGGCTGACGGAAGCGCTGACCGGCGAGTATGATCTGATCCTTCTGGATGTCATGCTGCCGGGGATGGACGGTTTTCAGATCTGTCGAAAGCTCCGCAATAAGCTCGACATCCCGATCATGATGGTGACGGCAAAGCGGACAGAGATCGATCAGATCCGGGGGCTGGGCTTTGGTGCGGATGACTATATCGAGAAGCCCTTCTCTCCCGGCGTGCTGGTCGCAAAAGTGAAGTCGCAGCTCTCGCAGTATGAACGCCTCAAAGGGAAGAGGAAAGCAGGACAGCGCGTCACGCTGGGGGATATCTCGCTCGAGGCGGATACGCACCGCGTCTTCGTGCGTGGCGAGGAAAAGATGCTGCCGAATAAGGAATTCAAGCTGCTGGAATATCTCATGCTCCATCCGGATGTGGTGTACAGCCGGGAAACTCTCTATACGCGCATCTGGGGGATGGATTCACTCGGCAATACGGCTACGGTTCCTGTCCATATCAATCGCATCCGTGAAGCGGTGGAAGAAGATTCGGCGCATCCGAAGCACATCCTGACCATCTGGGGCGTGGGATATAAGTTTGTGCCGTAGATTGGTGACTAGGGACTGGTGACTAAGGACTGGTGATTAGGGGACTAGGGATTAGACTGGAAGATATTAGACTACAGATGTTTGAATGCAAACATGATAAAAGGCCCGTGATTCTCCATCGAGAGAATCACGGGTCTTTTAGTCGTCAGAAGTCTGATGTCTAATGTCTAATGTCACCTGCCAACAACCATTTCCTATTCAATCGGGAACAGGACACGCGCCAGGTAGATGACGCCGGTCATGGTGATGCAGGAGAGCAAGGTGCTCATCATGACGAGCTCGGTTGCGAAGTCTTCAAAATTGTGAAATTCGACGGCGTAGAGGACGGAATTGACGGCGCCAGGGATAGAGGCCATGATGAGGATGGTCTGCTTCAGGACAGGGGACAGGTGAAGTCCTGCGAGGTCAGAGAGCAGAAGGAGAAGGTAGGCCAAAAGCGGAGCGATGACGAGGCGGATCGTGCAGCCGGCCCATGCATCAATGTCTCGAAAGACGATGGTACTCCGATGGATCTGGATGCCGAGGGCAAGCATGACGATGGAGACGAGGGCATTGGCACAGTTTTCAAAGATCGGCCAGAGAAAGACCTGTGTCATGTCGAAGCCGGAGAATTTGATGGTGAAGACGGCGACGAGGGTGTAGATGACGGGCATGTGGAAGATGACGGAGATCGCGTCGCGCGGCGTCAGTTTCCCTTTGCCGGCCTGATAAAGGCCGAGCGTATTCAGCGTCATATTCATCTGCACGAGGAGGATGGTGGCGCAGGCGCTCGCCTGTGCGAGGTAGGGCGTCTCTCCATCGATGACGTAGGGGGCATTGCCGAAGACGAGGGCGATCAGGGCGATGCCGATGTTTCCGTTATTGGAGAACATAGTGCCGTTTTTGAGGCACTCGATCTTCCCGACGGGCATCCCACGGAATTTCCCGTAGGACCAGGCGGCAAGGGCGATGAGGAACATCTGGATGAATGCCATCAGAAAGACGTTCAGGAGTGTCATATCGATCTCTGCGACGTAGATGCTGTAGAAGATGAAGCTCGGGAGCACGACGAAGAAGGTGAGCTTATTGAGCGATATGACATCGAGATGGTATCTGAGATCGAGCAGGTAGCCGATAGCGACGAAGACCAGAAGCGGCACGATATTATCGGAAATGATTTGCAGGAAAGCCATGTCTGCCTCCTTACATGGAAGCCGGGAAGAAGAGCCGGCAGAGGAAAATCACAAGGGGAAGGGTAAGGATGGAAAGTGACATCTGCGTCATCAGGGATCTCTGGAAGATGGACTTCTGTGCGCTGCTGGTGGTGTCAGCCATGGAGAAATCCATGGCGCAGGGGATAGCGGCGAAAAGAAGAAGGATTTCTTTTGCCAGATCATCCATCGACGGAAAAAGGGTGAGAAGGCCCAGCGCTAAGAGTGGCGATAGGAGGAGTTTCACCAGTGCGGGAAGGAGAATGTCTTTGCTGACCGTGAAGCGGTGGCTGCGCTGGATCATGACGCCGGTCGTGACAGCAGTCAGGACGACGAAAGCGCCGGTGAAGTGGTGCAGTACGGGATAGAGAAAGGTGCCTTTCAGCGAGAGGCCGAAGTGCTGCGCGGCAAAGGCAAGAAGCGCGCCGTAGAGGACGGGGGTCGTAAGCGCGCGAAGCAGGAGAGACGAGAGGGAAGAGGACTCCCGGCTCACGATGGCGTGTCCCGCCGTGCGGAGCAGCAGGTGGGAAAATGTCATGAGGAGAGACAGGAGCGCGAGCGCTTTCGGAAGCTCCGCTGCTTCTCCTGCGGAGGCAAAGGGCAGGTGGGAAAAGGTGAGGTAGGTGAGGACGCCGCCAAGGTAGCAGACGTTCGGACAGGAGGCCATGCCGCAGATGGCCTGCCGGAGGGAAGGCTCTTGGGAGAGGCCTTTGGAAAGAAGTGATGACAGGACGAAAAGGAGTGCCGTCAGAAGAAGCGCCGCCGGAAGCAGGAGGAAATCAGAGGCGGCAAGCGGCACCTGATACAGGCTGAAAAAGACGAAGCAGGGCAGTATCACGCGCGTGATGACGATCTCGTAGGTCTTGACCTCGATCTTGAACTTGCCCGCCAGAAACCACCCGCCGCCTAAAAAGACCAGGATGGGGAGCACGTCGAACCAGATGATGTAAAGTATATCCATGGAAGTCCTTTCGAAAGTTAGAAGTGAGAAGTGGTGGAAGGGGGGCCATATTTATAGAGCGTCTCCAATATTCCTCTTTATAGCAGCACATTTCACTATAAACAAGCAGCAGGCTATCTACTGGTTCATGGGAAAACGCAAATATCAGTTGACAGTCACTTGGTGCTTCAAATTCCTAATTCTAAGTGATGAATCACAATTTTTTCCACAGGAATTTCCCCCTTTCTGTCAGGGAGAGGCCTCTCAGGCACTGTTTCCTTGTCTTTCTCACGATGGTAAGGATGTCGGCCTTCTCGCTTTCTGTCAGCGGTTTTCCCGAGAAGCGGGCGGTGACCAGAAGGTCCAGCATGAGGGTGAAGGGGGCGAAGCGCGGGTCTTTGGTGAGAGCCGATTTCCTGTCTTCGTAGGAGCCGCGGGTCGGAAGGCCTGCCCAGTGGGAAAGGCGTTCCGTGTAGGCGATGAGGCCCTTGAAGTGGGCGTCATCCGTGAGTGCTTTGGCGAGGAGGCGGGAAGCGGCTGTCATGCGATAGAGCGGATAGGCGGAAAGAAGTGCAAGCATGAGCAGGAAGGCGAGCAGCATCGGGAGAAGCGGGCGGGAAACGGGGGCGTCCGGCGTCCTCGGCTGGGAGAGCGGGGGCTGTCCCTGTGGCTGCTGCTGCGGTTGCTGTTGTGGTCGCTGCGGCGCAGGCGGTTGCTCTTTCGGTGCTTCCTCACGTGTGTTCTTCTCGTCGGCCGGTTTGTCCGGCGCGCCCTGTTCATTTTTCTGCTTGTCGGGCGGGATCGGGAAGGGATTCTCCACTCCCTCTTTGCCCGGGGTCATTTCACAGGGACGCCAGCCGAGGCCATCGACATAGACTTCGACCCAGGCGTGGGCGTGATGATCATTGACAGAGAGGGCGTGAAGCCCTTCCTTCGTCAGAGGGGCGCTGCGGAGATCTTCCCTGTCTACGGAAAGGCCGACTGCGTAGCGGGCCGGGATCCCCGAGGCGCGGAGCAGCATGACGGCGGCAGAGGCAAAGGAGGTGCAGTAGCCCTTCCTGCTTTCGGTCAGGAAGTAGGAGATAAAGTCTTTATCCGCAGGCGTTCTGCCCGGATTTTTCGTATAGGTGTAGTGATCCTCCAGGAAATGGCGGATGGCGTCGATGCGTGCGCGCTTCTCGGAAAGGCTTTGTGCGGGCCGGGTCTTGCCCAGCGAGGCGATGGCGTCGCGTGTTTCTTCCGGGATGGTGAGGTAGTGCGCGTAGACGAAGCGGCGGTAACGCTTTTCCGCTTCAAGATAGGTCGTGTAGTAGGGGTCTTGGATGGATTCGCGGGCCATCATCGAGAGGAGCGCACCGGCAGGGAACTCCCATACGTCGGTGCTGTAGGCCTTGCCCTCACGGGAGATCGGAGAGCGGTCATACTGGAAGTAGGGACCGCCGAAGTCGGCATCATAGGGGAGGAGCAGGAAGCGGCTCTTTTCGTAGAGGGCAGCGAGGGTGAAGGGCTTCTTGAAGGCGGAAAGGTCATTTTCTTTGGTGTAGTTCAAGAGCTTTTGGGAGATCGATGGATTTCTGGCTGCGACCTCCATGAGCCATGCCCCTTGGTCGTACCATTCGCCCTGGTTCTTGGCGAAGAGGGCTTCTGTCCCGTCATAGGTGCTGTCTGGGAAGTCCTTCCAGCGATTGTCTTCGTAGAGGCCGCCGGTCCAGCTTCGAATGTAGAGGTGCTTATCGCTGGCCGCTTCGATGTCTGCGATGACGCGGCCGGTATAGCGGATGCTGGCGCTGCTGCCGAGGCGCTGATGTCCGGCGGCGCCCTTCATCATGCCCGTGTAGGCATTGCCGGCGTGGAAGATCGGGTCATAGGGGTCAGTCCAGCCGATGATCTTCTCCTGCATATGGGAGAAGATCGCCGGCTGCTCATACCGGCTTTCCGGGAGCGCGAGGAGAAGTCCTGCGCCCAGAAGCAGGGTCAGAGCGACGGTGGGGATCTCCGGCATGCCGAGTCCGTGGTTTTTGAGAGAGACAAAGACGGAAAGGCCGTAGGAGGCGCAGCAAAGAATGGCGAGAGCGGGCGGGTTCACGCCGAAGTAGAAGCCGAAGAGAATGAGGAAAAAGGAAAGAAGCGCTGCCATAGCGCGGGCCGCTTTCGACCATGCGCCGGCCGTAAAGAAGAGGGAGAGAAGGCAGGCGAGCCACCCTTTGGCAAGAGCCGGGCTTGCGATGGCTTTCGCAAGCGGTGCAGTCATGTCAATGTCATATGGCTCTTTGAGCGTATCGACGAGAGGAATGAGCGCAGAGAGGAGGCTCGAAAGGAAGGTATCTCTCACAAGGAGCGGGAGCGAGAGAAGGAGAAGGGCGAGGAGCGCAAGAAGCGGCAGCTGGTGTCTGCCGGGCAGTCTGGAAAGAGCGAAAGAAAGAAGGGGCGCAAGGAACGCAGCGCAGATCGCATAGGGAAGCGCACCGCTGCCGAAGTAGGAGAAGAGTGCATAAGAAGCACCGAAGGCACCGAGAAAAGAGAGGAGGCGTGTCATCATGCGTCACCTCCCAGCGCGCGGGCAATGGCGGCTTTTCCGGAAAGGGCAGCGCCCTTGGCATCACGCACGCACCAGATGGAGGGGTGAAGGACAGGCGAGACGGCAGGCGTAGGATCGCCTGTCAGGTAGCAGATCGGAATATACGGAGAGAGATGGCTCGTCTTCAGCGCGTCGCCGCCGCCCTCTCTCAGGAAGGTGGCGACAGCCTCTTCCCAGCCGGCCTTGTCCTTGATGGAGGTGATGATCTCCTCGCCATGGATCGTCATCCAGGCGAAACGAAATGGCATACGCGCTGCCGTGAGAGCGAGGCCGCAGGAAAGAAGCGCATCGGCGAGAAGATCCCGCAGGGCATCATCCTCTTCATAGTCTGCCGCCAGGATAAGGCGCGCATCGTCTGCAGGCATGCGGTCACGGACATAGATATCCTCTGTGCGGGCCGTGACTTTCCAGTTGATGAGGCGGGGATTATCCCCCGGCTGGTAGGGCGTCGCGCCGAAGTATTCCACCTCTTCACTGCCGGAGAGGCGAAGGAGACTCTTAAGCGTATGTGCGTAGTCGCCCATCGGACGGGGCAGGACGAGGAGCGTGGCGGCTTTCGTGTCTTTTTGGAAATGGAAAAGTCCGAACGGGTCTTTCCAGGAAAGGCGGGGAGCGGGGAGCGTGATGCGTCCCGCATGCGCGGTGTCTACCCGGAAATAGAAGCGTGTCTCGTCCTTCTCTGTTTCATAGCTGTCGTATTCCTTCCCTGCCATCGTTGCCGTGAGCGAAGAGACAAGGGGGAGGAAGCGGCCTTTGGCGGTGAGGCAGACTTCGGCGGCCGCTCCTCTATGTGTGCGGTGCGGGGCAGAAAACGTCACCGATACCGATCGGCGCGCCGCATATCCCAGAAAAAGCACAAGGAGCGGCACCAGAAGGAGTGTGGCGGCGAGCAGGAAGGCTGCGTATAAGTCGTAGAGGATCATCAAGAGAAGGGCGATGATGACAAGAAAGAGATAAGATAGATAGTTCATAAGATGTACACTGCTTTAAAGGGTTCAGGGTTCAGGAAAATTAGGAATGAGGAATTAGGAATGAGGAATGAAGGTGGCGGCTTCGCCGCGATCCTTCGGCTCAGGTCGCAGCTGTTCTGGCATTCGTTATCTCACATACGACGTTTCTCGCCGCTCAGGATGACGAAACGGGGCGATGCCCGAAAGTCGTATGCAAGTCACTCGTATTGCGTTTTCCAAATCACTGGCATGTAAGTCAACTTCCGAATCAAGTGAGGAGTGAAGGTACGGCGTATAAAATGAGGAAGCGTTGCGGAGTTTTGAAATATACGGTATTTACGAAAGATGAGAAACCTGTGAACCTTTTGAACCTTCAGAACCTGTTTAACCTATGAGGATTCTCATAAAGGGTAGATTGTTCTTTCTGCTTTAAAGGGTTCAGGGTTCAGGGTTTAGGGAAATGAGGAATGAGGAATGAGGAATGGTGGTGCGGCGCATAAAAATATAGAAGCGCCGCGGAGTATATATGGGGCGATGCCCGAAAGGAAGTGGATAGAAGGTTTCCCGTTTGAGAGTACCAAACATCGCTTGCTTGGTCGCGAATGACAAAGATTTCTCGCTTACGCTCGAAATGACGATACGAGAGAGTTTCCTAGTCCCCAGTCACCAGTCACTCCTAATCCCCAATCCCTAATCCCTAGCTACTAGTCACTAGTCCCCCGCTATTACACCAGCTCCGGCATGGGGACGGATTTCAAAATATCATCGAGCACGCTTGCTGCAGTCTTTCCGGCAAAGCGGGCATCGCCGGAAAGGGTGATGCGGTGGGAGAGGGTGTAGGGGGCGACGGCGAGGACGTCATCCGGGGTCGCGTAAGCTCTGCCCTCCATGAGGGCATGGGCGCGGGTCATGGCGGAAAGCGCCATCGTGCCGCGCGGAGAGATACCGAGCGAGATGTCATGGCTTTCTCTAGTAGCAGCGGCGATATCCACCATGTAGGCGAAGAGGCTGTCTTCGACGTGAACATCCGCGGCGGCTTTTCGCAGGGAAAGAAGGTCGTCGGGCGTGATGACGGCGCTAAGGGACAGAGCGGCGCTCCGGCGGCTGCCCTTCAGGATCTCGATCTCGTTCTCACGGGACGGATAGCCGACGGTGATGCGGATCATGAAGCGGTCGATCTGCGACTCGGGGAGCTCCTGTGTGCCGGAGGAGCCGAAAGGATTCTGCGTCGCCATGACGATGAAAGGCTGCGGGACGGCGTAGGTCTTGCCGTCGACCGAGAGGCGTCCTTCCTGCATGACTTCGAGGAGCGCGGACTGTGTCTTCGGAGAGGCACGGTTGATCTCATCGGCGAGGAAGAAATTCGTCATAGCACTGCCGGCCACGTAGCGAAAGTTGCCGGAGGCTTTGTCATACATGGAAAATCCCGTGATATCCGAGGGCAGGACATCGGGGGTGAACTGCATACGCTTGTAGTCAAGCCCGAGCGTGCGGGTGAAGGCGACGGCCATGGTCGTCTTGCCCACGCCGGGGATGTCATCGATTAGGATATGGCCGCCTGCCAAGATAGCGGTCAGTATACGGCGGAGCACATCGTCCTTGCCCAGGACTGCTTTGCCTGTCTCAGCGAGAATGGCGTCTATGGTTTCTTTGGTATTCATGAGGGCCTCCTTTATTTATACCCTACTATTATACAACGATTGGGAAGAGCCCATGCGGGAGGCGAAGAGGAATGGCTTTGCGGCATGATCCGTATAAAAAGCAGGGCTGTCTTTTCATGCTTCGCACTGCCATTTGACATTTCCCTCCATTTCCCCTATAATACTATCATTATGGAAGGGTGTCCGAGTGGTTGAAGGAGGCGGTCTTGAAAACCGTTAACCTTGCAAGAGGTTCATGGGTTCGAATCCCATCCCTTCTGCCAGAATTATATTCGCGGGAAGCCGCGGTTTCAGAAAGCACTGATCGATGAGCGGCGCGCTCGTCGGCAGTGCTTTTTAATTAGGAATGAGGGATGGCTGTGCGGCAAGATTTTTCGGCTCAGTCCTCGCTTTTCTGTAAGCGGCTTTCTTACATACGACGTTTCCTGCTGCTAAGGATGACGAGATGTGCTGCGGAGCACAAATAAGGTGATGTCTGCAACTGGCATTTAGTCACCAGTCACTCCTAATCCCTAGTCCCTAGTCCCTAGCTACTAATCCCTAGTCACCAGTCACTCATTTCCACAAAAGGAGTCTTTCATGTACCTATTCCATCGGCATATCGACCTTGCGAGTGAGCTCAAGAAAGCCGTCGGGCTGGCCGTGGGCGCAGCCATCTACTCGGCGGGGCTCAATCTCTTCCTGATCCCGAATCACATCATTGACGGAGGCATCACAGGCATTTCGCTCCTCGTGCAGGCGCTGACGGGGATTCCCTTCAGCGTGCTCATCGTCCTTCTGAACCTGCCCTTTTTCTACATCGGCTATCGGCGGCTCGGGGCGCGGCTCGCGCTGTCTTCGACCTTTGCGATCGTCAGCCTATCGCTCTGCTCATCCTATTTCGAGACGATGAAGCCCGTGACGTCGGATCCTTTCCTCTCGACGATCTTTGGCGGCATCATCATTGGCATGGGTGTCGGCATCGTCATCAAGAGCGGCGGCTCGACAGATGGCACGGAGATCATGGCGATCTGGATGGATAATAAATTTCCTTTCTCCGTGGGCGAGATCATCATGTTTTTTAATTTCTTCATCCTTGGTGCGGCCGGCTTTGTCTTCAGCTGGAACAGTACGATGTATTCCCTTATCGCATACTTCATTTGCTCGCGCATGATCGATGCGGTCTCGACGGGTCTCGACTCGTCGAAGGGGGTCTTCATCGTGACGACCTCTTACGATGCGGTGTCCGATGCGATCGTTCACGATATGCATCGCGCCGTCACCCGCCTGCACGGACAGGGAGGCTTCCTGAAGGATGATAAGGATGTCCTCTACTGCGTGGTAAGCCGTCTGGAGATCACAAAGCTGAAGCAGGTCGTTCACGCCATCGATGTAACCACGCCAATCTCGTATTCCAGGCGTTCACGCAAGGCATCCGTTACCTTGCCGGGGTAGCGGCGTTCCAAGCCCTCATAACAGAGCTTTTCAAAGTATTCCTGGTTTTCCATGCCGTCCGGAGCTTTGAAATACGGGAGCTTGGTATCGCCAAACACAAAGTCAAAGTTGCACTGTTCTGCAATTTTGTTGGTGTTCTCGCAGGCTTCCGGCACCATGGAAAACAGGTCATACATTTCATCGGTGCTTTTTACATAGAATTCCTCGGTCTGAAACTCCATGCGGTCCACATCGTTGACGGTTTTGCCGGTCTGGATGCACAGCAGAATGCTCTGCATCTTGGCGTCCTCGCGGGTGATGTAGTGGGAGTCGTTGGTGGCAACCATGGGGATGCCTGTCTCCCGCGAAAGGCGGATAAGCTGCGGCAGAACGGTAGTGTCTTCTTCCAGGCCGTGGTCCTGCAGCTCAATATAATAGTTGCCCTGGCCGAACAGATCGTTATAGTAAAGAGCAATCTGCTTGGCGCGCTCATAGTCCCCTGCCAGAATCGCCTGAGGGACCTCACCGGCAAGGCAGGCGGAAAGGCAGATCAGGCCTTCGTGGTACTGCTCCAGCAGGTCATGGTCAATGCGCGGCTTGGAATAAAAGCCCTCCAAGAAACCGGCGGATACCATTTTGATCAGGTTTTTATACCCGGTTTCATTTTTGCAGAGCAGGATCAGGTGGTTGTTGCCGTCAATGCGGTTGACCTTATCAAAGCGGGTGCGGGTGGCAACATACACCTCACAGCCAATGATCGGCTTGATGCCTGCGGCTTTGGCTGCATCATAAAAGGCAACGCAGCCGTACATAACGCCGTGGTCAGTAATGGCAACGGCGGTCTGGCCCAGCTGTTTGATATAGTCAAACAGGCGGTCAATACGGCAGGCGCCATCCAGCAGGCTGTACTCAGTATGCAGGTGCAGGTGGGTGAACTGTCTTTGCGGTTGGTGTGGCGTGGTTTCTGGCATAATGTATCCTTTGCTGCTGTGGTAAAATGCGGAAAAGCCGCAGCAGTTACGCAGCGGCTTTGCGTGGTTTATTGTGGTAGATGGTGCGATGTCCTGTCCTGCTGGTTCCGGCTCTTTAAGATTTTCCTGCTCTTCCGGCTGTGCTGATGCAGCGGCGTTCAGGCGAGCGGCAGCTTCCTGGATCCGCTTGAACCGGTGGGAAAGCCCTGCTTTGCTGACAGGCGGGTCAAACTTTTCAGCCAATTTGGCAAGCGGCATTTCGGGGTACTGCATCCGCAGGCGGGCTGCCTGCTGCAATGGTTTGGGCAGGGTTTCCAGCGCGCCGGCCTCTTCCAGCATCTCAATCGCAAGGCGCACCTGCACGGCTGCCTGTACGGTTTTGCCCATGTTGGCGGTTTCGCAGTTGGAAAGGCGGTTGGTTTTATTGCGCATATCGTTATACATGCGTTGTTCCATAATGCGCATGGCGGCGTTGCCCGCGCCCATAAAGGTCAGCAGATCTTCCAGATGGTCGCTGGATTTGACATATACGGTGTTGGCCCCCTTGCGCACGGCGCGGTGGGGATTGAACTCATACTGGGCCAGAATGCCCTCCAGCTGCTGCGAAAGCGAGTGCCGGGGCGAAAGGAACTCAATGTTATATTCCTTTTCCGGGTCGGTTGCCGTACCGCAGCATAAAAATGCAGTGGAAATGAAAAATGATCCGCATTTCTGGCATTTGAAGCAGTCCGGCCGGATGCGCAGGGTGGTTTCGCGGCCAGTATGTCCAAACAGGTTCAGCATTTTTTTGTACCTGTTCGGGGTCTTTTACGCTGAACTCATAAATCAGGCCGGTGCCGCGCTCCTTGGAAATTACGGTACCGGTAATGCCGCAGCGGGCATACAGCTTTTGTGCCAGCTGGGCAATGCCCTCGTTTTCGGTCTGCAAAACCACGCCGCGGTCATCAAAATACTTGCCAAAGCAGGCAACCGCGTAAGCTGCTGCGGTAACACAGCAGCTACGCACGATTTTGCGGTGCAGTATCTCGTTTTTAACGTCTTGGGAAAAACTCACGTTTGGTGTTCACACTCTCTTTATCGGGAGATTTGGGATGCATCAGGCCGTGCGGCGGGCATCGCGGTGCTGCACGCTGGGCTGGTAACCAAGCTTTGTGCAGTACTCCCCGATCTTGCGGGCAAAAGTGATAGAACGGTGCTTGCCGCCGGTGCAGCCAATGGCGATCATCAGCTGGCTTTTGCCCTCCTTAACATACAGCGGCAGCGCATATTCCAGAAAGCTCTCTATCCGGCGCAGCAGCTCCTGCGATTCAGGGAACTTCATCACATAGTCCACCACTTCCTGGTCCAGGCCAGTCTTTTCTTTCAGCTCTGGCACATAGAACGGGTTGGGCAGGCAGCGCACATCAAACACGATGTCCGCTTCCTGCGGAAGACCGTATTTAAAGCCAAAGGAAACCACGTTGATAGACATGGCACACTGACCTTTTTGCAAAAACAGGCTGGAAACACGTTCCCGGTTTTGTGCGGTAGAAAGCAAAGAGGTATCGATCACATATTTTGCACGTTCCCGCAGGGGCTGCAATATCTGCCGTTCTTTGGTGATTGCCTCACTGACCGGGATCCCCTCGCTGATGGTCATGGGATGCACACGGCGGGTCTCTTTATAGCGGCGGCGGATGGCGGCATCGCTGGCATCCAGGAACAGGATGTCATAAGGCATTTTCTTTTCGTCCAGCGCTTCCAGTGCCTCATTGGTTTCCTGAACAGAATGCAGGCCGCGGATGTCCATTACGACCGCAACGCGGCTGAGCTGGTTTTCGCCCTGCTGGGCAAAGTCCAGGATACGGGGCAAAAGGCCCGCCGGGATATTATCAATGCAGAAAAATCCGATATCTTCCAGCGCGTTGACCGCCATGGACTTGCCTGCGCCGGAAAGGCCGGTTACGATCAAAAAGTTCATCCTGTTGTTCCTCTCTCATTCAGCGGGGCGAAATACCGTTCCTTGCCTGGCAGGCATCAAGATGCGGCATGGTTATTCCACCACGCGGATCTCGCGTTCCAGGGTGCAGCCGGTTTTTTCCAGCACGATCTGCCGCACCTGCTCCGTCAGGCTGACAACATCCGCGCAGGTAGCATTACCCAGGTTGACCACAAAGCCGCAGTGCTTTTCACTGATGGCTGCCCCGCCCACGCGGAAACCGCGCAGGCCACAGTCCTCGATTAGCTTGCCGGCAAACTGGCCCACAGGGCGCTTGAAGGTACTGCCGGCGGACGGGTATTCCAGCGGCTGCTTTTCTTTGCGGCGGCGCATATATTCCTGCATGGCGGTATGGATCTCCTGTGCATCACCGGGGTGCAGGGTAAATTCCGCTTCCAGGATGCACCAGGAGCACCGCTCAAAAATGCTGGTGCGATAACCCAGTTGCAGTTCCTGCACAGGCAGGGTTTGCAGATGCAGGTTTTCGTCCAAGAACGTAACGGCTGTCAGCACATCCTTTATTTCTCCGCCGTAAGCGCCCGCGTTCATATACACAGCCCCGCCCACCGTGCCGGGAATGCCGAAGGCAAATTCCAGCCCGGCCAGGCTTTCCTTCTGGGCGGTGTTGCAAAGAGCGGAAAGCATCATGCCAGCCGGGGCCAGCACCTTGGTGCTGCCATCCGGCTGGGCCTGCATGGAAAAGCGGGAGTTTAACCCCGTCAGGCAGATAACCGCCCCGCCGAACCCTGCATCCGAAAACAGCGTGTTGGAACCGTTGCCCAGCAGATAGGTGCGGACTTGATATTGGCGGCACAGTTCCAGAATACGGGTCAGCTGCGTTACCGTGGCGGGCACACAAAAAAAGTCTGCATTGCCGCCAATGCGGAACGTTGTATGCCGCCCCAGGGATTCATCAAGGCTGACAGGCAGGTTTTCTGCCTGCAAAGCTGAAAGAAATTGCTCGTTCATAAGCAAACCTCACAAACGGCTCAGATAGAATTTGCCAGGGCTGCCGCGCCGATCACGCCGGCATCGTTGGTCAGCACACAGGCACGAATAGCGGGCATTTTGCCGGTGGTAATGTTTTTGGTTTCTTCCTCCACATACTTGCGGATGGGTGCCAGCAGGGTTTCTCCCTGATTGGAAACACCGCCGCCAATGCAGATGGCTTCCGGCTCAAAGGTATTCACCACGTTGGAAATGCCGCAGGCAACATATTCGATCCAATTATCCACAACAGCCTTGGCGGTTGCATCGCCGGCTTCCATCGCGTCAAAGGGGATCTTGGCGTTCACATGGTCAATATCCCCCGCCAGTTTCCACATCATACTCTCGGGGTGCCGGGTCATCGCCTCGCGGGCATCCTCCGAAAGAGCGCGGGAGGAAGCATAACGTTCCCAGCAGCCGTAACGGCCGCAGTTGCACTTGCGTCCACCCTTTACAATCACGGTATGGCCTATCTCGCCAGCAGCAAAGTTGAATCCGCGCAGAATCTTGCCGCCCAGGATAATGCCGCTGCCAATGCCGGTACCCAGCGTGATAACAACGGCATCCTTGAAGCCCTTTGCGCCGCCTGCGATGTATTCGCCAAATGCTGCTGCGTTGGCATCGTTTTCCACATAAACCTTGCAGCCGAGCAGAGCTTCCAGGTCAGGCCCCAGGTTCCAGTCATAGTAGCCGAAGTTGGTGTTATAGCCCACAAAGCCGGTGGTAAAATTCACACTGCCCGGGGTACCGATGCCCACATAGCTGACATCTGCAAAATCAATCTTGCAGTCTTTGGCAACAGCACGGCACAAATCTGCCAGTGCCTGCTCCAGGTCCTGCGCCGGACGCGGCAGGCGGGTCGGGCGGGTAATTTTGCCCACAATGTTGTAAGCTTCGTCAACAAGGCCTGCCGTCATGGTAGTGCCGCCAAGATCGATACCAATGGTGTATTTCATAAGATTTCTCCTCCTATATATTCTGCACAGATGCGGCCGTGCAGTTTTAGCTCATTTACAAGGTTCTGCCGCGTGGCGTTTACCACAAGTTCCTGCGGGAACTGCATTTCTTCCAGCATCGCCAGCAGCGGGGGCATGTTGCCTTGCAGCTGGGTGGTGCTGTGGGCGTCGGTATCCAGCGCAATATGGCAGCCGTTTTTCAGGCAGGCGGCCAGCAGCAGCTTCATGTTGGGGATACCATCCCGCCGCACATTAACGGAATTGCCGTTGAGCTCCACAACCTTATGGTTTTTGGCAAACGCTTTGGTTACAAGGTCATAGTCATAGCGGTAATTCTGCTGCTCGGAATGGCCGATGCAATCCACATAAGGGTTTTTCGGCCACAGCCAGCCACAGGCGGGTGGCTTCTTTTTTCGGTCAGCAGACCGGGGATGCAGGGGCTGTGGATGGATGCCACAACCCAATCCAGCGCCCCGCAAACGGCTTTTGGGCAAAATCCCAGCCCGCCGTTTGTGTCCATCACATTGGCCTCCGCGCCGTACATCATCGCAACGCCGTGCAGTACCAGCGGCAAAGCCGTCTGGTTGGCAAAATGCCACATGTGCGGGCATCCGGCATAGCCGGGCCGTGGTCGGTAATGGCCAGCGCCGCATAGCCGAGGGCGGCGGCTTTGGCAGCCATTTCATCTAAGGTATTAAATGCATGGGTAGCGCTTAAAGTATGGGTGTGAAGATCCGCAATGATCTGCATACAGATGGTACTTCCGTTTCTAGTGATAAAATGACAATTTACAGCCAGGCTCAGAACCCGCTCACATCGTTCTGCAAGCCAAGGCGGTTGAGCAGTTTCCTGCGCCGCGTTATAGCCCATCTCTTTCTGGCGATTGTTGATGGCTGCAGTTTCCAGGATAACGGCCAGGTTACGGCCGGGCATAACGGGGATCAGCATACTGGGCACCTTAACGCCAAGGATATCATAGGTATTGCTTTCCAGGCCGGTGCGGTCATAATTCTTGGTGCGGTCCCAGGCTTCCAGCTCAATGACCATTTCCACCTCAACGCTGTTTTTGACCGCGCCGATACCAAACAGGCGCGCCACGTTGATGATGCCGATGCGCGCAGCTCCAATAAAGTGGCGGATGTTCTCCGGTGCCATGCCCATGATCTTGCTGCTGGAAACCTTGCGCAGCTCCACAGCATCGTCCGCAATCAGGCGGTGGCCGCGCTTGACCAGCTCAATGGCCGTCTCGCTTTTGCCAACGCCGCTGTCGCCAAGGATCAGGATGCCTTCGCCGTATACTTCCACCAACACGCCATGGCGGGTGATGCGGGGGGCAAGCTCGGTGCTCAGTGCCTGGATCAGGGAGCTCATCAGCGGGGAGGTCATCTCAGCCGACTGCAGCAGTGGCACGCCGTACTTTTGGGCAAACTCCATCATTTCCGGCAACGGCTCAAATCCGCGGGTCAGGATGACTGCCGGCGGCTGGAAAGAGAAAAGCTTTTCGAGATGGGTACGGCGGATCTCCGGGTCCAGCTCATTCAGGTAGGAAAGCTCAGTCAGGCCGATGATCTGGATCCGGGTGCGGTCAAAGTACTGATAGTAACCGGCCAGCATGATGCCGGGGCGGTATACCTCGGCGGTATAGACCTTAAACTGGTCAAGATCCTTGGGGGTGTAGGCAACGGTCAGATGGGATTCGCGCGCAAGCTTTGTCAAGGCTGACGAAAAACTGCTCCACGGAAAATTGCGCCCCTTTCCAATTTTAGTCATGGTATATCGTTTTAGGTTGCGATCAAATGGTTTTGTTAGTATTATAACGTACAGGATTTTTTTTGTACAGTCATAAGCCGAAATAATTTTGATTCTTTCCTCGTTCCGGAGGTGAAACAGCGGGGCTTTCCCTGCCGGTTCTGCCGCACAGGTGTCCGCGGCGCTGCGATATTTCGATCATAATTCACCACAGAAAAAAATGCCCGCAGCAAAGCAGGCATTTTCATCTTAATGCAAATTATGGGGCACGTTATTCCGGTTTAGCAGCCAGCTTTACCGCACTGCTGCGCACCCAGGCATCCAGCCGGAAGAGCACTGCCGACGCCGCGGCAACGGCCAAAAGGTAAATGCCAAACAAGAGCGCGGTATCCCGCCGGGTCATGGCGGCCAGGTCAAAGTTTTCCACCAGGCGCAGAATGATGACATGGTGGGTCAGAAAGACCGCATAAGAATACTTGCTGAGGAGCGCACACGCATTTTTGCAGCGGCACCCAGTGGATGCAGCCCCCCAGTGCGGCCAGCAGAATGAACGCCGCGGCACTGAACAGCGCACAGGCCACCTTGCCATCCGCCGCAGCGGGGGGTAAACAGCAGCACCGCACACCCGGCCAGCACGCCAAGGCGCACTGGGCGCTTCCAGTGTACAAACGCCATGCCGAGCAGGAATTCCGGGATGTGGATTGCTACCAGGCGGGCATCCCACCCCATGTAATGCACCGGCAGGCTGGCCGCCAGCACCACGACCCAGGTCAGCAGCGGCTGTTTGCGCAGCCCCCAGCGCAGCAGTGGGAACAGCAGATACAAAAACAGGATGCTGCCCAGGAACCACTCGCCCACGCAGGCAAAATCCATCGTAACCCAGCCCGCGGCCTGAGCAAAATTATCCAGCCCCAGCAAGGTCAGCAGGATACTGGGTGTTTTGGCCGCAGCATAATATCCCGGCTTTGTGACAAAACGGATGGAAAAGAAGATGCACCACGCCAGCCAGAACATAGGGTATACCGCTTTGGCACGCTTTTGGTAGAACCGCGGCAGATCAAGCGGATTTTTACCCTGGCCGGGGCTGGTATATTGCAGCGCTGCGCCGGAAACCATAAAGAACAGCGAGGAGCCAAAGTCCCCCAAATAGATGTTAAAGGGCAGCACACTGCCGAACAGTTTGGACGGCAGTGTAAAATACCCGGTAACGGCAGCATTGAAATGAATGACCAGAATGCACACCAGCGCCACGGCGCGGATGAGATCCAGATAAAACAGGCGCTGTTTTTTCACCGGGCACTCTCCTTTCGTTTGCGCAGGGCATTTTTGACGGTGCGGCCCATCAGGCGGAATACTGGGCCAACGCCGCGCTGGGCAGCAAGGGCGGCATCCAGCACATCGGCGCGGGCCGCACACTGGGCGGCGGTTTCAAATGTAGCGCTGGCATAGCCATTATACTGGGCCAGCAGCGGCACCAGCCAGAAATCCGACTCCGTTTGCAGCGGCGGCAGCCCCTGCGGGAATGCCGCCCCCCGCACCAACAGACAGCCGCCATTGGGCAGCGGCGGCGGGGTTTCATCCAGAGGGAGCGGGCAATCCAGCGCAGACAGTTTTGCCTGTACGGCAGGTTTCTGCTGCTGCCAGCACCGGGCTTTTTCGGCGGCGCAGCCCGCATACAGCGGCAGAGCCGGGCCAAGCACACCTACCAGCGAGTGGGCATCAAACAGTTCTGCCGCCTGGGCCAGCTGCAGGCTGGTTGGCATAGACCGGGCATAATAATAGTCCTCCACCCCGGCAGCACGCGGCAGCGGCAGGCAGTAGACGGCATTCGGCTGCAGGGCGCAGCCCTTTTGCCAAAAGTGTTTGGCATGCCAGTAAAAACGGGCCGCACACTCCCCCGCCGTTTGCGGCAGGATATAATGCCAGTGCAGGTTTTGCGCCATGGCAGCCAGCGGCTGCACCGGCAGCAATGCGCGCAGCAGGTCATCCACCGGGTAATCCGTCTCGGATTTCAGATAGTCATACAGTTCTGCGGCGGCCTGGCCGTCTGTGCGGCGCAATTCATCCGCATAGGGGGTAAAAAAGCTGCGGCGCTTGAAAAACAGGCACCCGCGGTCCGCCAGCAGCAGCTTGGGGCAGGCCATAATGGGGTTGACGAAAAGGCTTGCCAGGTCTTTTTGTATCCACAAAGGTACCCCACCGGTAACTAAGGGCGGCAAAGTGGGCGGTAAACTGCGTTTCGTGCAGGCGGACGGAATCTTCATAGCTGGCGGGCAGGGCGGCCGCCTGCCAGTAAGCAAAAAAGTCTGCCATCATGCGGGAACGCACCACAACAAAGTGGGATTGAATATGCTCCGGCACCATGGCTTTTGCCCCGCCAAAGCGGTGGCTGCGCATAGCATAGTGGCGGGTCAGGCCCCAGAAATCCAGCTCCGGGCGCCCATCCATCGCAGCAAACATGGCAGCTACATCCCCAACCGGCCCGGCAAGGGTATAGTTCATCAGCACAACTTCATCATAATGCAGCAGCATATCCAGGCCAATCTGCAAAACAGCGTCCCGGTAGGCTCCCACATCAAAGCCTGTGTTTTCACGCTCCAGCACAGTGTGGCAGCAGCCTTGCGCCCACTGGCGGGATTCCGGCTGCAAGGGGCCGTTATTGACAAAGAACACCTGCCCCACTGCGGCCATTTGCTGTACAGCAAAGCGGCAGGCTGCATCAGCCTGCCCGTTGGGGTGATAATTGAAATAGATAATCAGCCGTTTTTTCATAGCGGTTGGCTTAATCCTCATAGTTCACGTCATGGGGGGCCCAACACCGTGCGCTTAACGCGCATCATGTTTTCGTAAGCGGATTTCGGCATCCGCTTACGCAGCCAGTTGCGGGCGCGGCGGCGCTTGGAATTCTCATACGGGCCATAGTTTCCAAAACCGAACCAGTGCCTGCGCGCGGCAAAAGCACCGGCGCTGGCAGCGGCACTGCCAAAGGTGGTGCAGTCAAACACGCGGGCAAGCGGGCGGATCAGACCACCCGCGTATGCCTGCATGGAATCGCAGCGGGCAACGGCATAATCAGCGCTCATGGCCTGGGCGGGGTAATACCCTGCCCCCTGCGCCACAAAGGGATAGATACGCTCAATGGCATGGCTGATGGTACCATCCTGCGGCAGCGGCTCGGGCGGGAAATCCGTATGCTGCCAGCCGTGGTCGAACAGCGGGGCCAGCGCCTTGGGGCGGAACCAGAACACACTGCCGTAGGGCGCAATGGGCGATTCCTCGCCCGCAATGGGCACATCCAACTTGAGTGTCTCTTTCAGCAGCTTTTTGGTGTTCTCGAAGTTGGGACCCCAGCCGCCGGAACACATATTCATGAAGTAGAGGCCATGGGCCGGGAACGGCGGGCAGAGGATGCCAAGGTACGGGTCATTCTCGAACTCGCAGAGTACGTTCAGCACATGGGCGGCATTTTTGCAGACGTTCTCGTTGCAGACATAGCCGAAGCTGGCACCTACGCTGCCGGGCTTGGTCTGGATGGCCTTTTTATCGTGCATGAAGCAGGCGTAATCATAACCGCGCAGCTGCGGGGCCAAGTCGCAGAGGAACGCACCCACATCGCGGCCGCGATTTTCCACCACCTGCACGGTGACACTGTGCAGAGGCAGGGCAGCGAAGGCCTTTTGCGATCTGCTCTTTTTTGCCGGGTTCGTTGGTGGAGATGAACACGTCCGTCTCCGGCGGGAACTTGGCGGCAAAGGCCATACTCTGGTCCTAGCATATCCATAAAATAAAGGTGCATGGCCAGGGCGATCCTGCGGTTGGCGCGGATCTCCTCGGCCTGGGCCTTGTTCTGCACCGTGGGCTGGATGATGCGGGTCAAACCGAGGTTACGGGTAAACTCTTGCGGGTGCATGGTGCGGATCATGTTTTCCAGATGAGGTCCAGCGGATAATCCGTTTCATCCCGCAGGTAAGCGTACAACTCCTGCACCGGCTCACCGGCCGTATCGTTCAAGTAGGCTTCCAGCGTGTGCATAAAGCTGCGCGCTTGAACAGCGGGCACGTTTTTCTCCCGCAGCAGCTTGGTCGGGCAGACCAGCAGCGGATAGTCAGTGAAATCTTTCAGGTCATCGGTCTTGACATAGACATCCCACTTAAAGCCGCGTTCCTCGAAACTGCCTTGGCTTAAGGACATGAACTGACATGCATCCGTATCGGCTGGAACGACGCGTGTAGTCGGCGATCATGGGCATGTTGTCCCAGTACTGCTGCAGTTCCGGGCTTTTTACAAAACGCTGGCGGTAAACGATGAAGTGGGACTGGATATGCACCGGCAGATAGCTATAGATGTGCTTGCCCTTGAAAGGATTGGACTTGGCGCCGTGGTGGATGGACAGGCCCCAGAAGTCGAGATCCTGATTCTCGGCCATGGCGTCAAACATTTCTTTCAAGGGGCGCACAGGGCCCATCAGGGTAGAGTTCGTCATGACCACTTCGTCAAATTCGCTCAAACGCTGCCAGCCGTAATGATCCAGCGCGGTTTTATAGGCCCACACATCCAGGCCCTTATTTTCGCGCACAATAATTTGATCGGTAAATTCTTCAAATGCCGCGCGGCCCTGCTTGCTCAGCTTGCCGTTGCACACAACGATCAGCTCGGTCAGGTTACGGGCAAGATCGCGCAGGTAATAGGTGATAAAATCATCCACATCACCGTTTTTTTCGTAAAAGAAAAAAATACCCAGTCGTTTCATTCTGTCACCCTTTCCGGTTATCGTTATGCCAAACCTGCATCTTTTAATATTGCGTTAATCTTGGTGGGGTCGCCCCAAACGCCGGGGCTGTCATACGGGCGGTCCGGGAAAACGCCGTAATCCAGTTTGATCTTATAGTTTTTATCCCGCAGGAACTGCTCCACACGGTCAGCCAGGGTCCGCGGCTGGCCGGTGCAGACGTTGATGATGCCGTTGACCTTGTTCTGCACGCTGGCCGCCACAATCATGGTTGCCAGTTCATCCAGATCAATAAAATCGTACTTATTCTGCCCGCTGGTAAAAGGGAAAGTTGTTTTGCCGTCCAGCTCTGCCTGTGCGATTTTGGCAAAGATGGAACTGCCATGGGCTTCGTCGCCCGTAATATAATAGGCGCGCAGCCAGTGCAGGTTGCAGCTGCTGCCCTGCAAGGAGAGCATCATGCTCTGGCGCAGGGCATTTTTGGCAATGCCGTATTGGCTCAGGGGGTTTGCAGGGGGTATCATCCTCAATAGCGCCCTCCCAATAGCCGACTTCGTGCATAGTGCCCATCACGGTCAAATCCAAAAGGCCGCCCGCTGCCATATTGTTCAGGAAGGTAACATGGGAGGAAAGATCCTTCATGTGGCTGGGCGCATTGTGGCGGAAACCATCCCGCCAGGCCATATGGATGCAGACATCAGGCTTGCCCAACGCCGCATAAATATTTTTGTCCCCGCTGAAAATAGGCACATCGCAGAATTCTGCGCGCTCGTCCACGCCCTTAAAGGCAAAGTCCGATGCAATGACGCGGTAGCCCATATCCAGTGCTTTTTTTACAACATGGCGGCCGATATAACCGGCTGCGCCGGTAACAAGGATGGTTTTCATTGTAGCAGTTTCTCCTCCCGGTTTGGCAGGCGGCGGCAGATTTTTGTGGTGTACAGGGCATCGTCCAGCGCATTGTGGAAATCGCCGTCATGCTCAATGCCAAGGCGGTCCACTACGCTTTCCAGCGTCAGGCCCTCGCCTTCCCCGCGGGGGAAATTTTTCAAAAACGATCTGCTGCAGGTCATACCAGCGGGTGGGCCAGCTTTCGTCCATATTATAAAGGAACAGGTTCTGTTTCAGCACAGGCACATCGTCCAGGCCCCACTCGGCAAATTCGGCGTCGGGGCCGGCCCATTCCTGGAATCGCCGCAGGCCTTCAGCAATGGGCACCCCGGCTTCCAGATTGCCCTGGCTCAGGCCTGTCACCTCCGCAATGCGCCAATGCAGCTTGCGGAAAATGCGGGGGCGCAGGGTCATCTCAAAGGTATCCAGTACATCGCCATTCTCGTCCACCCGCACTGCACCGATCTGGATGATCTCACCCCGCAGGGTCAGCTCCGCCCCATGATAATTAAAGGTTTTGGGCGCATTGCCCATGTTCCATTCCAAGTCAAAAACGATCAGGTTCACTGCGGGTCCTCCAAGATGAATTTTTCAACGGCCAGCCCTACCCCGTCATGCTCATTATCTGCGGTGACGTATTTGGCTACCTGTTTTACTTCCGGCACAGCATTGCCCATGGCAACGCCCATGCCCGCATAGCGGATCATGGGCAGGTCGTTCCAGCCATCGCCGCAGGCCATCAGGTTTTCGGGGCCAAGGCCCATGTTTTTCAGCAGCAGCGCCAGCGAGGCGGATTTTTCCACCCCCAGGGGCATCGTTTCAATAAAGAACGGCGCCGAGCGGTAGATGGAAAGCTTGCCCGCAAACTTTTGCTGCATCAGCTCCTCCACATGGGGCATATCCACAGGGTCGCCAACCAGCAGCAGCTTGTTGATGGGCCACTGGATCTCGGCGGGCAGGTTTTCCTCCTGGCGGGCCGGGATTTTGTTGATGCGGGCTTCCTCGCCAACATAGGGGTTGGCGGCATCCTCGGTCACAATGCCTTTGGCATCATAGGTCAGCGGCATCACGTTCCAGTAGCGGGCAAAGGTGCACACCGGGTCGATCAGCTCCGGCGGGAACTCATGCTGCACCAGCGTTTCGCCGGTTTTGCAGTCAATGATCTTACCGCCGTTATAGCTCAGGATGCAGCCGCCGCGGCGGTCCAGCTCCAGCTCTTTGGCAAGCGGCTCAATGCCCACGGTGGGGCGGCCGCTGGCCAGCACAATGCGCACGCCGCGGTCCGCCGCTGCCTGCAGGGCAGCTTTGGTGCGTGGGGTAATGACTTTGGCATTGTTGGTCAGTGTGCCATCCAGATCCAGTGCCAGAACTTTGTATTGCATAATATCCCCTGTTTCTTTGGGCAATACCGCATAATTCTAAGTGCCGATACGGCGAGCGAGGTGCGGCAGATGCTAAGCCAAAAGCGCAGATAATACTGGATGCTGCAAAGGTGAGCGCCGCCAGTGGCGGAAACAGCGAACCGAAGCAGGGGCAGCGGTCGCAGAGTGCGAGGGGCTTTTGCCCCCGAAGCACGATGCGGGTACCGCAACCCGACATTATCGAGCATTTTGGCAACGCAGATGCCGTGCCGCAGCCGCCGAAGCGGTGCTTAAGCCGTAAGGCGGGAATTGTGCGGTGTTGCCCTAAGGTTTTGCAGTACCCCTCTGAACGAAAGGGTGGAGCATGACAATGTTGTGCAAAGATGCAGAGGCAAAAAAACTGGCAATCGGCCTGATGAGCGGTACTTCGGCTGATGGCATTGACGCTGTGCTGGTGGAAATCAGCGGGTGCAGCACCAACACCCACGTGCGCCAGATGGCGTTTGTCACGCTGCCGTTCACCGATGCTGTGCGCAGCCGCATTTTACAGGTGGCGGCAGGGAACTTTGGCGGCAGCGAGGAACTTTGCCTAATGAACTTTTTGCTGGGCAAGCTTAGCGCAGACGCCTGCCTGGCAGTCTGCGCGCAGGCGGGCGTGGACCCGCGGAATGTTGCCTTTGTGGGTAGCCATGGTCAGACGGTGTTCCATGCCCCGGTGGAGCAGGACTACCTGGGCTACAAAGTGCGCGGCACCCTGCAAATCGGCGAAGCTTCAATGATCGTGGAAGCGCTGGGCTGCCCCGTGGTGAGCGATTTCCGCGTACGGGATATGGCTGCAGGCGGCCTTGGTGCGCCGCTGGTGCCGTATACCGAGTATCTGCTTTACCAGGACCCGCAGCGCAATGTGGCATTGCAGAACATTGGCGGTATTGGCAACATCACGCTTTTGCCCCGCGGTGCGGGCTTGAACGGTGTGCTGGCCTTTGATACCGGGCCGGGCAACATGGTGATCGATGCCCTTGCCGCCCGCATGACGAACGGAAAAGCCCGCTATGATGACGGCGGCAAAATGGCTGCTGCCGCTCAGGTCAACCCCGCCCTGTTAGCCTGGATGATGCAGGACGAATACCTGAAGCGCACCCCGCCCAAAACGACCGGCCGCGAAATGTACGGTGATGCCTATGTGGAACAGCTGCTGAAGAAAGCCAACGAGCTGGATGTGCCGCTGGGGGATGTGCTGGCCACCGCTACCCGCTTTACGGCGGAGTGCATCAGCGCGGGCGTGCGGGATTACTGCCCCGTCAAGCCGGACCGGATGATCGTGGGCGGGGGCGGCAGCATGAACCCCACGCTGCTGGCCCATATTGCCGACTGTCTGCCCGGCTGCGAGGTGATGACCAACGAGCAGCTTGGTTTGGACAGCAACGCGAAGGAGGCTGTGGCCTTTGCCGTGCTGGCGAACGAAGCCATGTACGGCCAGCCCAACAACGCCCCCGGAGCAACCGGTGCTGCACACCCCGTTGTGATGGGTAAAATCAGCCAATAACCGGAAAGGGGGACCATCCATGACCAGCATCGAAATCCGTGTGCGGGACTTGTATGATGATTTGAATGATTCCGAAAAAAAGGCAGCGTCCTTCTTTTTAAGCCATGTGGACAGCGTGTTTGTGCTGCCCATTGCCAAGCTGGCCAAACAAGCCGATACCACTCAGGTGGCCTGGGTGCGGCTGTGCAAGCACATCGGCTTTGACGGCTTGAAGGATATGAAAAAAGCCCTGTTCAACGAGCTGAACGAGACCAACGCTCCCACTGCCCAGCGGGAGAGCAGCGGATTCTTTACTGATATACGGGACTATAACACCATCACTGAGATGGCGGACGCGGTGAAAACCAGCAGCATCTGCGCTATTGAGGACACAATGAAGCTGCTGGATCCCGCCATTGTGGAGCGTGCCGCGGGGAAAATCATCCAGGCGGACAGTGTGCGGCTGTTCGGAGTGAATGCATCGTCGCTGGTAGCGCAGGACCTGTATTATAAGTTGATCCGCATTGGCAAGTCCGCCTGTTATGCGCAGGATCTGCACATTCAGCTTACTTATGCTGCAACTATGGGGCCAAAGGATGTGGGCATTTTTGTATCCAACTCCGGTACCACCCGCGAGGTGATGGAGTGCCTGCACCTGGCCGCCGCCCGGGGGGGCACCACCATTGCGCTGACCCGGTTCGACAACAGCCCCCTGGCCCAGGCTGCGGACCTGTGTTTGTACACATCATCGCCGGAAATCAGCCACCGCAGCGGTGCAATGAGCAGCCGCATTGCCCAGATGTGCATGGTGGATGTTCTGTTCACCGCTGTTGCCCGCCGCAACTACCGCAAAGTGGAAACCGCCCTGGAAAACAGTTATAAGAGCTGTATGACGCACAGGGTGGAAGCAGAAAACTAAGTTAGGGGCTTTTTCAATTAGGAATTAGCAATGAGAAATTAGGAATTGGAAATAGAGCAGGGCCCGGTGCGGAAATGGCACCGAGCCCTGCTTTTTGAGTGAATAATGTAAAAAATAAAGAATAATGTTGGTGGACCGTGGTGCGGTGTGTCACTCAGAAAATATTGGGTTTGCTGCATTATAAAAAATATGTAAGAAGCAAGGAGATGCTCTGCAGGTAATGTTGACCACTGCGCCGGGGTGCTGCGCCAGGTAGGTAGAAACCAGCTTGTCCAGCACCAGAGCGCGGGCAATCACGCCGTTGTGCATGGCGGCATCCTTGCTGGAAAAGTCAAAGTTATAGTCCAGTTGCTGCACCAGCCGCACGGCGGTGTCATCGTGGATTGCGCCGTGGGTCTGGCTTTCCTTGGCGCGGGCATACAGGGGTTGCAGCATGGGTTCCGGCATACCGGACAGGATGATTTTTTCCATTTATGATATGAGTTAGAGCATATTAGCTTAAAGGTTGATAAAACGCCCCTTTGCAGGCGGCGGGACTTCTTACAAAAGCGTTATACCATAAAGGAAAGAAGGAGAAAAGTAAACGCTAAAAGAGAATGTTTCTTCATGATTCTTTATATAGCAATTTTCAATAATACAGCAGAGAGTACTTTAACTTTTGAGAAAAGTGATATAACAGAGTCAAAGAATGTGAGTGCTATGCTGCACAACGAAGCTCGAAAGTTGATTTTGGAAGGATACGATAAGGGCATCAGCGTAAGGGAACTGGCAAAGTGCTTTTCTGTAAATACCTGTTCGATATATCGTTTTCGATATATCGTTTGCTGAAGCGTCGGAACGAAACGGGCAGCTACGAAACTCAAACGAATCTCCGTGGAAAGAAGCCAAAATTGTCCGATGCAGATCATCAGCACATCCTTTCGCTTCTGGAAAAACAGCCGGATATCACATGTCTGGAAATCATTGAAACGTTGGATTTGCCTGTCAGTATTGATACTGTCTGGCGTTTTCTTCAGAAAGCAGGATACCGCCGGAAGAAAAAGTCTCTTCATGCCAGTGAACAGGAGCGTCCCCGATGTGGCGCAGAAGAGAAAAGACTGGAACGGCCTTATATCTGGATTCAAGGCAAGTGACCTTGTGTTTCTGGATGAAAGCGGATGCAATACGGATATGACAAGGCGGTATGCCTATTCGCTTGGAGGAAGCAACGCTGTTGATTCCGCACCACTTTCCAAGCCCAAGAACACGACCATTCTGTCATCGATCCAGTTGGATGGGACACTACGCTATACGACTTTCTCAGGCGGAACGACTGCGGAGAGGTTTAAGCGGTATCTGGAAACTGATTTGCTGCCACATCTGAACGGCAATTCTGTTCTCATAATGGATAATATGAAGTCGCACCATGCAAAGGCAGTGAGAAATCTGCCGGACAGCTCCGGTGTTCGATGCATTTATCTTCCACCATATAGTCCTGATCTGAATCCTATTGAAAAGCTCTGGTCGACGGTGAAGTCTTTCCTTCGTAAATTCAAGGCACGGACCCTGGATGCCCTTCCGAACGCGATACAATGTGCTTTTCAGACAGTTTCGCCTTCTGACTGCTCAGGCTGGTTCCATTCCTGCGGCTATTCGCCTTATTTTTTGAAAATTGCTATAAAACCATTTGCCGGAGCCCCGGCCCAGCGAAAAATCCCAGGTGGATACCCCCTGCGCCCGGGTGTCTGCCGCTCACTTTTTTCCGCGTGGCAATGTCTTGAAAGCAGAAATAGTCCGGTTGGTGGCGGGACTGGGTGTACTCAAACAGCAGACCGGCGGCGTTGAAAGTCTGGTTCGCGACGACGACCACGCAGCCATAGGTGCCCATGTCCAGCAGCTTTTCGTCGCGGGCGGTGGCGTGTTCCACCGTGATGCGGCGCTTGCTGGTGATGATCTGCATTCCCAGTGTGTTCTCAATGTAATCGTAGATTGAGCTGGCCGCGATCTGCGGCGTCAGGCCGGGGACAAACTCCTTTAAAAAGTAGTTGACGTCGAGAATCAGCGCTTTGCCGTTGAGATACCGCACGCGTTCAATACTCCATAGCTCATCCCCAACCGAGAAACCGCTCTTGGCGGCAAAGCACTCATCGGCGATGACAGTCTCAAACTTCGTGACCTTCGTCACGGCGCGAAGGCGGTTGCGGCGGGCGGTTTCTTGAAACGTCTCGATGCCGCCGATGGTAAACGTCGTTTTGCCCACCGGCTGGTAGATGACCCGCACGCCGCGCCCCTGCATGGTCTGCACATAGCCGTCGGCTACCAGCTCCGCCAATGCGCGTCGAACTGTGTTGCGGGAGCAGGCGTATTCCTCTATTAAGGTATTCTCGCTGGGCAGCAGCGATTGATAGGGGTAATCCTGCGCCTCGATGCGTTTTTTGATGCTGTGATAAATGCCCTCATATTTTGCCTTTGGCATGGTGTGTACCTCGCAACTTGTTCAAACATTTACTTTAGTATACCGTCTTTTCGGCTGAATTTCAAGTGGGCAACTTGTGAGCAGTGCCGAAAATAGGCGTACTGCACTGCTTTTTTGCAAAAGCATATTGACTTGTATGAACAAGTCTGGTATTCTGTGGCTGTAAGGAGAACTTGTATGAACAAGTTCGAAGATGCCCGCTCTACCGGGCAAAAGGAGGAAAACATCATGGGTAAATACGAACAGGACGCGCGGCGGCTGCTTGAGTACGTCGGCGGCAAGGAGAACATTGCGGCAGTATCCCACTGCGTATCGCGTATGCGATTTGTCCTCAATGACCCCGCCAAGGCGGACGTTGCCAAGATCGAGGCACTGAAATCTGCCAAGGGCACTTTCACCCAGGCAGGCCAGTTCCAGGTCATCATCGGCAACACGGTCAACGATTTCTACAATGACTTTATTGCCGTCTCCGGCATCGACGGTGTCTCCAAGGAGGCTGTCAAGAGCGCGGCCAAGCAGAACCAGAACGCCCTGCAAAGAGTTATGAGCGTGCTGGCCGAGATCTTCGCCCCGCTGATCCCTGCCATCATTACGGGCGGTCTGATTTTGGGCTTCCGCAACTGTATCGACAGCATCTATTTCTTCAATAACGGCACCCAGACGCTGTGCGATATCAGCCAGTTCTGGTCGGGCGTGGACAGCTTCCTCTGGCTGATCGGCGAGGCCGTTTTCCACATGCTGCCGGTCTGCATCTGCTGGTCCGTCACCAAAAAGATGGGCACGACCCAGAGCCTTGGCATCGTCCTCGGCCTGACGCTTGTTTCCGGCCAGCTGCTGAACGCCTACGCTGTCGCATCCACAGCAGCGGCAGATATCCCCAAGTGGGATTTCGGCTTCTTCACCATCAACATGATCGGCTATCAGGCACAGGTTATCCCTGCCATGCTGGCCGCGTTCACGCTGGTGTATCTGGAAAAATTCTTCCGCAAGATCTGCCCGCCGGTCATCTCGATGATCGTTGTACCGTTCTGCTCGCTGGTCCTGTCCGTCATCGTCGCTCATACCATCCTTGGCCCCATCGGCTGGAAGATCGGCTCCGTCATCTCTGACATCGTCTACGCCGGCATTTCCGGCTCCTTCCGCGTGGTCTTTGGCGCAATCTTCGGTTTTGTTTATGCCCCGCTGGTCATCACCGGCCTGCATCACATGTCCAACGCCATCGATATGCAGCTGATCGCCGACTTCGGCGGTACGATGCTGTGGCCGATGATCGCGCTGTCCAACATTGCGCAGGGCTCCGCCGTCCTCGGTATGATCTATCTGCAGCGCAAGAACGCGGACGCTCAGGAGGTCAACGTGCCCTCCTGCATCTCCTGCTACCTCGGCGTTACCGAGCCCGCTATGTTCGGCGTCAACCTGAAATTCCACTTCCCGTTTATCTGCGGCATGATTGGATCTGCCATCGCGGCAGCTGTCTGCGTGGCTACTTCCACCACGGCCAACGCCATCGGTGTCGGCGGCATCCCTGGCATTCTGTCCATCCAGCCCGCCTATATGCTCAGCTTTGCGCTGTGCATGGTCATTGCCATCGTTGTGCCCTTTGTGCTGACCGTCAGCGTCGGCAAAAAGAAAGGCATTGCCTGATTTTGTGAGGTGTGTACCATGAATGATTTTAAAGATAAAGTTGTCTACCAAATTTACCCGAAATCCTTCATGGACTCGAACGGTGACGGCTTCGGCGATTTGAAGGGCGTCACCGCGAAACTGGACTACCTCGCCGACCTGGGCGTTGACTATCTCTGGCTGACGCCGTTCTTCCCCTCGCCCCAGCGCGACAACGGCTATGATGTGGCCGACTACCGTGCCGTCGACCCGCGCTACGGCACGATGGAGGATCTGGAGGAGCTTATCCGCGAGGCGGACAGGCGCGGCATCGGCCTGATGCTGGACATGGTGTTCAACCACACCTCCACCGAGCATGAGTGGTTCAAAAAAGCACTGGCGGGCGACAAAAAGTACCAGGACTATTACATCTTCAAGGACGGCACGCCCGACTGCTACCCGACGAACTGGGTGTCGAAATTCGGCGGCCCCGCGTGGGAATACGTGCCGTGCCTTGGCAAATGGTATCTGCATCTTTACGACGTCATGCAAGCCGACCTGAACTGGGAGAACCCCGCCGTGCGGGAGGAAATGGCCGACATCCTGCGCTTCTGGAAGGCGAAGGGCATCAAGGGTTTCCGTTTCGACGTCATCAACGTCATCTCCAAGCCGGAATTTTATGAGGACGACTACGAGGGCGACGGCCGCCGCTTCTACACCGATGGCCGCAACGTCCACAAGTACCTGAAGGAGCTGGTCGCCGCGGGCGGCATCGACGGCATGATCACGGTGGGGGAGATGTCCTCCACCACGCTGGAAAACTGCATCGGCTACACCGCTGAGGGCAACCACGAGCTGACGATGTGCTTCAATTTCCACCACCTGAAGGTCGACTACAAGGACGGGCAAAAGTGGGAATTGAGGGAGCCTGATTACCTCGCCATGAAGAAACTGTTCCAGACCTGGCAGGAGGGGATGCAGGCCCACGGCGGCTGGAATGCGCTGTTCTGGTGCAACCACGACCAGCCCCGTGCGGTCAGCCGCTTTGGCAGCGACACGACCTACTGGAAGGAAAGCGCCGAGATGCTGGCGGTGGCCATCCACTTTATGCGCGGCACACCGTACATTTATCAGGGTGAGGAGCTGGGCATGACGAACCCGCACTTCACGAAAATCGAGCAGTACCGCGACGTCGAGAGCCTCAACTACTACAGGATCCTGCGAGAGCAGGACAAGACCGAGGCCGAGACGATGGACATTATCGCCCAGCGCAGCCGCGACGACAGCCGCACCCGATGCAGTGGAATAGCAGCGAAATGCGGGCTTCACCACTGGCACTCCGTGGATCGGAATTGCCGACAACTACAAGGCCATCAACGCCGCTGCTGAGGTGGATGACCCAGATTCTGTGCGCAGCTTTTACAAGATGCTGGTGCATCTGCGCAAGACCCACAAGGTCATCAGCGAGGGCAAGATCGAGTTTCTTTACCCGGACAATGCCGATTTGTTGGCTTACCGCCGCTATGGTGCGGAAGATGGGGAAGAACTGCTGGTGCTGTGCAACCTGACTGAGCATGACGCACCTTACACCCTGCCAGAGGGCTGGGCAGATGCAGATAAGCTGCTGGGAAACTATCCTGACAGAAACGATGCCCTGCGTCCGTATGAGTGCCTGATCCTAACAAAGGCCTAAGATTTATTTCTCAAGTTTTTTCTCAAAAGCAAAAAGCAGGGTGCGCCCTGAATGGACGCACCTGAAAATCCACAGACAATAGCGATATGTACAACAGGGCTTTCCCCGTCGGGAAGGCCCTGTTTCTCTTTGCTGGTGGTGTAATGAGACTGTTCCGCCTGCCATAGGCAAGCTCGCGTTTGCGCAGCAACAAAAGCCTCAGTGAAATATCATTCAAAGGTTTCCAGTGCTTCCACCAGTGCAAGGATGGTCAGCGACTGGCCGTATGCCATGGGAGCAATCAGAATGTTTTTGTAGTGGTCGCGGTCGTAGCCCATACTCGTACCGCCGGATACTTTCAGCACCGTACCATCGGTGTCGATGTTCTTGAGGATTGCACGGATAGCTTTCTTGGCACAGGGCAGGTAGGAATCATCCAGAATCCCCATGCGGATGCCTTTCAGGATGCCAGCGGTGATAGCAGCAGAGCCGGAAGTTTCTTCGTAGCTGGTGGAGTCATCCAGAACTGTATGCCAAAGGCCGTCCTCACCCTGAAGGTCACGCAGTGCGCGCACCTGTGCTTTGTAGGTATCCAGAATGAACGTCTTGACGCCCTGATTCAGCGTACCCTTAAACATATCCAGATAGTCCAGAATACCCAGCGTGAACCAGCTGTTGCCGCGGCACCAGAACACGCCGCCAAAGTTGTCCATCCGATTGAACGACCAGCCGTGGAAGAACAGACCGGTGTGGGTATCGTACAGATACTTGATGTGCATCAGCACCTGCTTAATGGATTCGTCGATCCACTCCTGCTTGCCGTACTTCTGGCCCATCCGATTGAGGAACAAGACGGTCATGAACAGGGTGTCGATCCACATCTCGCTCTCGTTTAGGCGAACGCCCTGACGGTCGCCGTTGGCACTGGTGACGTGCTGAAAGCCACCCTCACGGGTACGCGGGATGCACTCCATCAGCCACTTTGCCCAATCCAGACAAAGGGCTTCAAACTCAGGGTCGTGGTAAATCTCGTTCAATTCACACAGAGTCAGCAGCGGAGTAGTCGTGTTGATATTGCGGGAAGGCAGACCCTGCGCAATGTTCTCCTTGAACCAATCATGCAGGAAGGTGCGGTATTCCTCCGAATCCTGCATCTTGGCGATTTTGAGCAGTCCGTACAGGCCGATGCCCTGCGGCCAGTCCCACTCCTTGATGCCGAAGTCACGGCTAAAAATCCGATGGCCTCGCCGCCTTCTTTCAAAGTGTCCTCGTTTTACGGGGGCACCAAGGGTGCATCAGCTTCTGGATAACAAGATCCAGCTTTTTCTGAATCAGTTCTTTTTTGGATTTCGTTTGCCATAAGAAACACCTCATGTATTTGTATTGTTTTTCTCAGCGGTTGAAGTAAGCGATTTTCGATATTGTGCAGGCGTAACGTGTTGATATTTCTTGAACACACGTCCCAGATAGGTGATGCTCTCAAACCCGGTACGGCTTGCGATTTCGGAAACGGAAAGTGTTGTTGTTTCTAACAGGCTCTGCGCTTTTTTACCCGCAGGATGTTGATGTATTCGTTGATGCCGAAGCCAGTCACTTCTATGGAAGGAACGGCTGAGATAATACTTGCTGATATAAAACTGCTCGGCAAGGCTGTCCAGCGAGAGCGTTTCCTGAAAGTGATCGGAAATGTAGTCTGAGATTTGGTAGACTGTATCGAACTTTCCGCCGCTGGCCTTACCCTCCTGCACATCGTTCAGGCAGGC
>ENA-OQCL01000163-OQCL01000163.1-human-gut-metagenome-genome-assembly--contig:-NODE-163-length-36935-cov-6.486334_pt1 | contig 36935 bp, 40 predicted proteins | sample MGYA00242502_ERZ504586 | MGnify/ENA primary metagenome ERZ504586 (study PRJEB26092, sample SAMD00036316) | human gut metagenome | host: Homo sapiens | study: EMG produced TPA metagenomics assembly of... | reverse complement strand
GCGCGCGCGCCCTTTGCGGGCGGCCTAAGCCGCCCGCAGCCCCTGCGACGCCGTGGGGCTGGCGGTGGCCGCAGGGAAGGGTCGTCGAGGACGCCGACCCCTACGGCGGGTGGGAAACGGGCCGTGCGCCACGTGATATACTGCGAGATCATCAGCGACGTCCGGGCAGGGGGGGCGGCAGAGACCGCAGCGGCGGGACGTCGGGGACGCCGTCCCCTACGGGGCTGGCGCGGCGACGTGGGGCCGGCGGTCATCCGAACCTCGCCCCTACATTGCGCCGGCGGCGAGTTCTTTGGAGCGGGCCTTGTTTGCGCGGAAGCCGGCCTTGACGGCTTCGGGGAGGCCGAGCTCGCACATGGTCTTTATCGCTGCCTCGGTGGTGCCATTTTTTCGAGGTGATGCGCCGCCGGAGCTCCTCGGGGGGGACGTCCTCGGCCTCAAGCTGGCGGGCCGCGCCGATGAGGGTCTGGCGCGCGAGCATGGCGGCTTTCTCCGGGGCCATGCCGTCCTCGATGGCCGCGTCGCGCAGGGCCTCGACCAGGAGGTAGATATAGGCCGCGCCGCTGCCGGAGAGGGCGGCGACCTCGTCGATCTCGCGCTCGTCTATCGCCACAGCTGCGCCGCCGCAGCGGAAGATCTCCAGCACGCGCTGCACGTCAGCGTCAGTTGCCGTGCGCCCCGGCGCGACGCCCGAGGCCCCGCAGCCCACGGCCATGGCGATATTCGGCATGACGCGGACGACACGCGCCTGGGGGAAGGCGGCCTCGACAGTGGCGGAGCCTATGCCGGCCATGATGGTCACGACGAGCGCGCCGGGGGCGATGAAGTCCCGGTAGGCCGGCGCGGCGTCGGGGAAGCTCTGGGGCTTGACGGCGACGACAACGGTATCGGCCCCGCGGATATCCTCCGGCGCGGAGGGTATGGCGCCGTACATGGCCTTGACCTCGCCGGTGCTCTTGGGGTTACGGGGGTTCACGACCAGGATATCCGACCCCGGCACGCCGTGGCGCACGAGGCCGCCGATGATGGCGCGGGCCATGCTCCCGCTGCCTATGAACGCTGTTTTTGACATGTTCTCACCTTCAATGAGTATTTCCGGCACTGGGGTGGGGGCTGGGGGGCGGCGGAACTCGCCGATTTGTCCTGCTGGACTTTAGGTTGGTGCTGCCTATTCCACCCCGTTTCTTTGGGCAAGACCAAAGAAATGGGGTGGAACAGGCAGCAAAAGGTAAAGCCAACCGACGGCAAAACGGCGAGTTCCTCCAAACCGTGACCTCCGGGCTGGGGTAGAACCCCGCCCCTACGGGCGTGCTGCGCGTTCCCGCGCGCTTACGGCCGCGCCTGGCCGGTGCCGAGGACGAGGTATTTGTAGCTCGTTATCTCCTCCAGGCCCAGCGGGCCGCGGGCGTGGAGCTTTTGCGTCGAGATGCCCAGCTCCGCGCCGAAGCCGAACTCGAAGCCGTCCGTGAACCGCGTCGAGGCGTTCCAGTCCACCACTGCCGCGTCTACGTTCTTCAGGAAATACTCCGCGCTTCCCTCGTCCGCCGTGATTATGCACTCCGTGTGCTTCGTGCCGTAGCGGTTTATGTGCTCCACCGCCTCCTCGACGCCGGAGACGACCTTCACCGCCATCGCCAGGCGCAGGTATTCGTCCGCCCAGTCCGACTCCGTCGCGGGTATCATGCCCTCGGTGTAGCGCGCCGCGGCCTCGTCGCCGTGGAGCTCGACACGGCGCTCCGTCAGCGCCTTCAGCAGCGCCTCAAGGTGCGCCTCGGCCCAGGAGGCCTCCACCAGCAGCGTCTCCGCCGCGTTGCACACGCCCGTGCGCTGGGTCTTCGCGTTTATCACGATGCGCTCGGCCATGTCGTAGTCCGCGGAGGCGTCCACGTAGACGTGGCAGTTGCCGGTGCCGGTCTGCAGGACAGGCACCGTCGAGTTCATGACGGCGTTGTTTATGAGCCGCGCGCCGCCGCGCGGGACGATGAGGTCTATATACTCCCGGAGCTTCAGCATCCTGTCCACCGTCTCGTGGCTCGGGTCCTCGACGAGGCAGACCGCGTCCGGCGTCACGCCGCAGCCCTCCAGCGCGCCGCGCATGACGCGCACCAGCGCCGCGTTCGACTCGTAGGCAGAGGAGCTGCCGCGCAGCAGTATCGCGCTGCCCGCCTTGAAGGCCAGGGCCGCGGCGTCCACGGTGACGTTCGGCCGCGCCTCGTAGATGATGCCGATGACGCCCATCGGCACCCGCACCTTGCGGATGACGAGGCCGTTCGGCCGCGTCCACTCGTCCATGACCCGGCCTATCGGGTCGGGCAGGTCCGCGACCTGCTCCAGGCCCTCGGCCATGCCGGCGATGCGCGCCTCGTTTAGCATCAGGCGGTCGAGCAGGGACTCGGGCATGCCGCCCTCGCGGCCGCGCTGCATGTCGGCCTCGTTTGCGGCGAGTATCTCCGGGGACTTTTCCATGAGCGCGCGCGCCATGGCGCGCAGGGCGGCGTTTTTCGCCTCCGTAGTGAGGCGGGCGAGCTCCAGGCTCGCGGCCTTCGCGGCTTTCGCGCTTTCGACGAGTGTTTTCATTCCGTTACCTCCTGTTCGGTGTAGGCCCAGTTGTCCTGGTGGATGACCTCCGGCGGCCTGCCGGGGCAGCGCGAGGCGGCCTCGGCTGAGGAGAGCCCCGCTATGTTTTTGAGCTCCTGAGAGCTGTAGTTCACTATGCCGCGCCCCAGCAGCGCCCCGCCGCCGGAGAGCCAGACCCGCACGACCTCGCCCGCGGCAAAGTCGCCCTCTGCGGCGCGCACGCCCGCGGGCAGCAGGCTCTTGCCCCTTTTGCACAGGGCCTCGGCCGCGCCGGGGTCTATGTAGACGTTGCCCTTCGCCTGGGCGTAGAAGGCCATCCACTGCAGGCGCGTCTTCATGCCGCTGCCGGCCTTGAAATAGGTCCCGCGCGCCGTGCCGGCGACGGCCCGGGCCAGGATGCCCGGCTCCGAGGAGCGGCAGATGACCACCGCCACCCCCGCGCCGGAGGCGAGCTTCGCGCCCTCGACCTTCGTGGCCATGCCGCCCGTGCCGTTGGCGCTGCCCGCGCCGCCCGCCAGGGCTTCGAGCTCCGGCGTCACGCGCTCGACGGCGTCTATGTGCTCCGCCGCGGGCTCCGTGCGCGGGTCCGCGGTGTAGAGCCCGTCCGTGTCCGTCAGCAGGACCAGCAGATCCGCGTGCAGCATCGCCGCCACCTGGGCCGAGAGCATGTCGTTGTCGCCCAGCTTCAGCTCCGCGATGGACACCGTGTCGTTCTCGTTTATGATGGGCACCGCCCCGCGCGCGAGCAGGACCTCCAGGGCCGAGAAGGCGTTGTGGTAGCGCCGCCTGTCGCGGAAGTCGTCGCGCGTGAGCAGCAGCTGGGCGGCGACGTAGCCGCGCTCCTGCAGGGCGCGGGTGTACTCCTCCATGAGAAGGCCCTGGCCCACGGCGGCGCAGGCCTGCTTGGCCGCGACCGCGACGGGCCGCTCGTGATAGCCCAGCAGGGTGTAGCCCGCGGCGATGGCCGCGCTCGTCACCATGACGACCTGATGCCCCTCGTCGCGCAGGTCCGCGACCTGGGCGGTCAGCGCGCGCAGCCGCTCCGGCGAGAGCCGCCCGCTCTTTTCCGTGAGCGAGCTCGTGCCGATCTTAACAACTATCGTCTTCTTCCCGGCCAAGGGGGAACACCTCCGAAAACTCATCAGTAATTCTATTATTATAACATATCTCCGCGCATTATCAAGCGTATCGGGAGACGCGGGGACGTGATATAATGGCGCAAAAGGGGGCTCTGGGATGAAAAAGCGGATACTTTTCATAGGCACGGGCGGGACCATCGCCTCGGAGATGTCGGACGAGGGGCTGCTGCCCGGCGTGGGGGCCTCGGCGCTGCTGGGCTATGTGCCGGACGTGGCGGAGCTCTGCGAGGCCGAGAGCGTGCAGCTCTTCGATTTGGACAGCACGAACATAGGCCCGGCGGAGTGGCTGGAGATGGCGCGCGCGGTGCGCGAGAGCTACGCGCGCTTTGACGGCTTTGTCATCAGCCACGGCACGGACACGATGGCCTACACGGCGGCGGCGCTGAGCTATCTCATCCAGCGCAGCCCGAAGCCCATCGTTCTGACCGGGGCGCAGAAGCCGATAGGCTTCGACACGACGGACTCGCGCCAGAACCTGCGGGACGCCTTCGCCTGCGCCTGCGGCGAGGGGATGCACGGGGTGTGCATAGTGTTCAACGGCCGGGTGATACTCGGCACGCGGGCGCGCAAGACCCACTCGAAGAGCTTCGACGCCTTTTCGAGCATCAACTATCCGAACATCGCGGATGTGCGCGACGGGCGCATCCTGCGCTACATAGAGCCGGAGCACGGGCCGGAGCCGGAGTTTTACACGCAGCTGGAGACGCGGGTGGGGCTTTTGAAGCTCATACCCGGGACGGAGCCGGAGCTTCTGGAATACATGCTGGGCCGGAGCCGGGCGCTGGTCATCGAGAGCTTCGGGGTGGGCGGCCTGCCGGAGCGCGGCGGGATGCACGCGATGGTGAAGGCCGCCGCGGCGGCCGGGAAGGCCATCGTCATGACGACGCAGGTGCAGAACGAGGGCTCGGACCTGGCGGTGTACGGCACGGGCAGCGCCCTTGCGCGCCGCCCGGACATACTTGAGGCCTACGACATGACGACGGAGGCGGCGGTGGCGAAGCTCATGTGGCTGCTGCCCCGCTGCGCCTCGCCCGGGGACGTGTCGAGGCTGTTCTACACCCCCGTGGCCCAGGACCTGCTCTCCCCGCCGCCCTTACAGGGGCGCTGAGACTGCGCCTGCGCGGCGGGCGCAAAAAGGGGGAACCCCGGCGAGAGGGTTCCCCCTTTGACACCTCCTGCGCTTCATTGGCAAGAGAGTATTCCGCACGCGGCGGCGCGCGGCCGGGACTCAGCTCCTGGCCCCGCCCGCTTTTTTGTAAAAAGGCGGGGCAGAAAACCTCTATCCTTGGGCGGCAGCTTACAAGCGGATTTTATCGGCGGTTATGTCTGCCAGCGCGGCGCAGTTGGTCATCAGCATGACGTTTTTCAGCTGCTCTCCCAGGCTTTCGGCGTAGAGGCGCACGCCTTCCGCGCCGCCGCCGTGGGCGGCGACCACGAGGGCCGGCCTATCATGGCGCGTCCGCGCCCAGGGCCAGGGCCTTGAAAATGTCCGTGCCCGTGCGCAGCGCGCCGTCCGCGATTATCTTGAGGTCATTCCCCACCGCGGCGCGCAGCTCCGGGATGACCTCGCAGGTCGAGGGCGCGGACTGGATGACCCGCCCGCCGTGCGTCGAGACGATGATCGCCGCGCAGCCGCGCGCGCGGCCTTCTCCGCGCCCGCCGGGGTCATCACGCCCTTGAGCAGGAAGGGGATCTTCACGCTGCCCGTCAGCTCCCGCAGCTCCGCCTCGCTCTTCGGCGCAAGCTGGCTCACCGCCGAGCCCATGTTGGCAAAGCCCGCCGCGTCCACGTCGCAGGCGAAGGCTATGCAGCCCGCGGCCTCCAGCTCCTTGGCGCGGCTTATGAGCTTCTCGTTATCCGCCCAGGGCTTGAGCGTGACGACGTTCAGGCCCTCGTTCTCGCGCGCGGCGTCCAGGCCGCAGGCGTACTGCTCGCCGTTGGCGTTGTCGCCCGAGAAGGGCAGGATGCCCGCCGCCTTCGCCCCGCGTACCAGGGCGAAGGTCCAGTCCCTGTCCGTCATGGCCCCGTTGTAGTTGTGGCTCATGCCGCCTATGGGCGCGGCGAAAATGGGGTAGCGGAAGCGGCGGCCGAAGATCTCCAGCGAGGCGTCCTGGCCCCGGCTCTCGTACACCGTGTCCATGTTTATCTTCACGCGCGAGAGGAACTCCACGCAGTTCGTCCAGGAGGAGCCGTCCCCCATCGCGCCGAGGCCGGGTATCTCGCCCCGGCAGGCGGCGCCGTTGCAGACCTTGCAGACCCGGCAGTTGGGGCGCATTATCTCCCTCGCGCGGCTCCAGACCTCGTCAAGCGTCATTGCTGACCCTCCCCTTGTTTATGAGCTTGATAACGACCAGCGTGCCGAGCATGAGCAGTATGGCCACAGGCAGGGCAATGTAGGCGTTGGGCACGAAGCCCGCTACTATGTAGCTCACGCAGCTGACCGCGGCGCAGGTGATGGCGTAGGGCAGCTGGGTGGAGACGTGGTTCACGTGGTCGCACTGGGCGCCCGCGGAGGCCATGATGGTGGTGTCCGAGATGGGCGAGCAGTGGTCGCCGCAGACGGCGCCCGCCATGCAGGCCGAGACGCAGACGACACCGTGCGGGTCGGTAAGCGGGAAGACGCTGAGGGTGATGGGGATGAGTATGCCGAAGGTGCCCCAGCTCGTGCCGGTGGAGAAAGCGATGAAGCAGCCGATGAGGAACACGATGGCGGGCAGGAAGGCCTGGAAGCTCTCAGCCGAGGCGCGCAGCGTGGTATCGACGAAGACGGTAGCGCCCAGGGAGTCGGTCATGGCCTTGAGGCTCCAGGCGAAGGTCAGGATGAGGATGGCGGGGACCATGGCCTTGAAGCCCTCGGGGATGCTGCTCATGATCTCGCGGAAGTTCATGGAGCCGCGGCAGAGGTAGTAGACGATGGCGAACACCAGGGCGAAGGCGCTGCCCAGCATGAGGCCCTGGGAGGCATTGCAGCCGGAGAAGGCGTCCACAAAGCTCGTGCCGGTGAAGAAACCGCCGGAGTAGAGCATGCCCATGACGCAGCAGAAGACGAGCACGACTATGGGCAGCACGAGGTCGATGACCTTGCCCTTGCCCTCGGGGACGTCGTCCTCCATGCCGGCGTAGGGGTTTTTGCCGGAGAAGAGGTCGCCCGCCTGGGCGTTTTTCTCAAACTTCGCCATGGGGCCGTACTCGATCTTCAGGACGGCGAGGCCGATCATCATGATTATGGTCAGCCAGGCGTAGAAGTTGAAGGGTATGGACTTGATGAACAGGGTGAGGCCCTGGCCGTCCTCGACATAGCTGGCCACGGCGGCGGCCCAGGAGGAGATGGGGGCGATGATGCAGACGGGCGCGGCGGTGGCGTCGATGAGGTAGGAGAGCTTGGCGCGGGAGACGTTGTGCTTGTCCGTTACGGGGCGCATGACGCTGCCCACGGTCAGGCAGTTGAAGTAGTCGTCCACGAAGATGAGCACACCGAGCGCGATGGTGGCCAGCTGCGCGCCGACGCGGGTCTTGATGTGCTTTGCCGCCCAGCGCCCGAAGGCCGCGGAGCCGCCCGCGCGGTTCATGAGCGAGACCATCGCGCCGAGGATGACGAGGAAGATGAGGATGCCGATGTTGTAGCCGTCGGGCTGGGCCAGCACGGCGACGATGCCGTCGTTGAAGATGTGCAGCACCGTGCCCTCAAAGGCAAAGTTCGAGTACAGCAGGCCGCCGGCGAGGATGCCGACGAAGAGGGAGGAGTAGACCTCCTTCGTGATGAGCGCGAGGACGATGGCTATGACGGGCGGCAGCAGCGACCAGGCCGTGCCGTAAAAGCGGCTTACGGCCTCCTCCGCCTCGCCGCCGTCCGCGAACACGCCCACGACGAGCGCGCAGACGATGAGCGCCAGGACGGCGATGAGCGCCGGCAGGGCGCTGATTTTTCTAGTCTTGTGCATTTTTTCTCCCACTCTCTTTTGTTTTATAACAGCCGGATATCCACAGACGGCGAGCGCCTGTGGATACCGGTACCGTTTCAGTTTTCCATGAAACGCGAGAGGAAGTCCCGCGTCTCGGGGCTCTGCGGGTTTTTGAAGAGCTCCTCCGGCGCGCCGCTCTCCCAGATGACACCGTCCTTCATGAAGACCGCCTGGGTCGAGACGTCCCGCGCGAAGGCCATCTCGTGCGTGACGACGAGCATGGTCATGCCGCCCGCGGCGAGCTCGCGCATGACGGAGAGCACCTCGCCCACCATCTCGGGGTCGAGCGCGCTCGTCGGCTCGTCGAAGAGCAGCACCTCCGGCTCCATGGCCAGCGCCCGCGCTATGGCGACGCGCTGCTTCTGCCCGCCGGATATCTGGCGCGGCCTTGCGTTTATGTAGGGGGCCATGCCCACCTGCTCCAGGTATTTCATCGCGTTGGCCCTCGCCTCGGCCTTGCTCTTTTTGAGCACCTTGACCTGGCCTATCATGCAGTTTTCCAGCACGCTCATGTTGGCAAAGAGGTTGAAGCTCTGGAACACCATGCCCACCTTGGAGCGGTAGGCCGAGGCGTTCACCTTGCCGGAGATGACGCTCTCGCCGTGAAAGAGCACGTCGCCGCTCGTCGGCGTTTCGAGCAGGTTTATGCAGCGCAGCAGCGTCGATTTGCCGGAGCCGGAGGCCCCTATTATGCTCGTCACGTCGCCCTTGGAGACGGTGAAGTCTATGTCGCGCAGCACCTCGTTCTTGCCGAAGCTCTTGGAAAGGTGGCGGACCTCAAGTATCTCGTTCATCAGCGGCCCTCCCTTGAGCTTCCGTTGCTGTTTTGCAGGCTCTGGCGCAGGCGCTCCCGGTACTCGGGGCTGCGCTCGTCAAAGGGCGTGCCGTGGTCGGGGTGGCTGTAGGTGCCGGCGGCCATGGTGAGCTGGTCGGCCTGGGCCAGCTCGTAGCTGCTCTTGCCGTCCATGAGCTTCTCCACCCAGCGGAGTATGAAGGAGGCCGTCAGAGTCACGGCGAGGTAGCCTATCATCTCTATCGTCGCGCTCGGGAAGTACATGTTGTTCAGGCCCACGAGCTGGCGGTGGAAGGCGAAGAACTCCATGAAGCCGATGATGAACATGACCGAGGTGTCCTTCACATTTATTATGAAGTTGTTGCCTATCTGCGGCATGATGTTCCGTAGGGCCTGGGGCAGGATGATGCTCGTCATGGTCTGGTAGTGGTTCATGCCTATGGCCTTGGCGCCCTCGGTCTGGCCGGGGTCTATGGAGATGATGCCGCCGCGGACCGATTCGGCCATGTAGGCGCCGGTGTTTATGGAGACGATGAGTATCGCCGCGGCCCACATGCTGCTGAAGCTGTACTGGTTGTTCGAGAAATAGGGCAGGCCGTAGAAGATGAACACCGCCTGCAGCACCATGGGCGTGCCGCGGAAGACCTCAACATACACGCGCACGATGACCCGGACGAGCTTCAGGAAAAAGCGCTTGAACCAGTTATCGTTCTTGGTGTACGGTATCGTGTTCAGGATGCCGCAGACGAGGCCGATGAGGCAGCCTATGACGGTCGCCACCAGGGCGAGCAGCAGGGTCTTGCCCAGGTTGACGAGATAGGACTCCCAATAGACCGCTAGCAGGGCCCCTATATCGCTTATGAGTGCGGAAAATCTGTCCATTTGGCGGTGTTCCCTTCCTCAGTTTGAGCCTCAGGCTCAGATCTCGGGCTGCACGGAGATGGCGTAGGCCATGATGGCGTTGAAGTCGTCGGCGTCCATCTGGCTGAGGACGGCGTCGATGGCCTCGCGGAGCGTGGCGTTGTCCTTCTGGACGGAGATGCCGATGTTGACGTTCTCGGCGCGCTCCTCCTCGGAGGCGAACTGGAAGTCGCCGTCCGTGCCGGCGAAGTTCAGGATGACGAGGTTATCGTCCTTCTGCACGGCGGCGGTGGCGGTGGGCACGTCGGTGCAGATGTAGTCCACCTGGCCGGTGGTGAGGCTCATTATCATGCTGGGCGCGGTCTCGGCGGGGGCGATGAGGTCCACGTCCGGGATCTGGGGCAGGCAGGAGTCGTACCAGATGGTGCCGCTCTGCGCGGTGGCGGTGCCGCCGGCGAGCTCGGCTATGCTCGTGGCGGAGGCGTACTCGCTGTCCTTGGTGGTGACGATGACGATGTCGGCGTAGTAGTAGGGGCCGGCCATATCGACCTGGGCCATGCGGTCTGCGGTCATGCTCTGGCCGGCGATGACGGCGTCATAGATGCCGCTCTGCACGCCGGGGACCAGGCTGTCCCACGCGCTGGAGACGACCTCAAGCTCCCAGCCGTAGATGTCGCAGATGATCTTGGAGATCATGACGTCGTAGCCGTTGGCGTAGGAGCCGGACATGTTGGAGATGGCCACGCCGTTGTTGGAGTCGTCTATCTGGGTCCAGTTGTAGGGCGCGTAGGCGCACTCCATGGCGACGGTAAGCACGCCGTCCTCGACGCCCTGGACGGCGGCGGGGTCTATGTCCTCGGGGACGGTGAGGGAGGCGATGACGGCCTCGGCGGCCTCCTTGGGGTCAACTTCAGGGGCTTCGCTTTCGGTGGCGGCGGGCTCGCTGCCGCAGGCGGCAAGGGCGAACACCATGCAGAGCGCGAGGATGAGTGCAAGAATCCTTCTCATTTTGTTTTACCTCTCTTTTTCAATTTCGCCTGGGGTTTTGCCGGGGAATGCTGGGGTTTCGGCGGCCCGGGCAAAGAAAAAGCCCTGAGCCAGGCTGTGTGAAGGCTCAGGGAACAAGGCAAAATGACGGTTTCGCGTTTTCGATAGCTCTCCACAACAGTGACAGTCCGGCGGATGTTCTCCGACGGCCCGGTTACCGCAGGGGCAGACAACCCGGCGGTCCCTCGGCGGCCTCCCCTTTCGCCCCCACGGTGTCTGCCGTGTCTCCGGGAGCTACTCTTGTCAGCCGCGCCTCTATCTTCCATATGAAATTGTGTCCCATTATACCCTCAAAACCGGGTTTGTCAAGGGCCAATGTAAACGGAAGGTAAAAAAACTGTTATAATTTCGGTCTGCCGCTCCCCAGGCGGGGGAAAACGTGTTATCATTTCTCTGCGACATAGAATTATAATGGGGTGTATGTGTGGATATCTTCAGCGTCATAACCATGTTCGGCGGCCTGGCCATGTTCCTCTTCGGCATGGAGGTCATGGGCGAGGGCCTCAAAAAGAGCTCGGGCGACACGCTGCGCGTCCTGCTGCAAAAGCTGACGCGGAACACCTTCACGGGCCTGCTGACCGGCATGCTGGTCACGGCCATAATCCAGGCCTCCTCGGCCACCATCGTGCTCACCGTCGGCCTGCTGGCCGCGGGCATACTGACGCTCCGTCAGGCCATCAGCATAGTCATGGGCGCGAACATAGGCACGACCATCACGGCCCAGATCATCCGGCTCATGGACATAGAGTCCGGCGGCAACATAGTGCTCGAATTCTTCAAGCCCTCGACCCTCGCGCCCCTGGCGCTCATCATCGGCATCATCCTCGTCATGTTCATCAAAAAGAGCAGCGTCAAAGGCCCGGGCGAGATCTGCGTCGGCTTCGGCATCCTCTTCACCGGCATGATGACGATGACGAACGCCGTTGCGCCTCTCGCGGAGTCGGAGACCTTCGTGAACCTGCTCACGCAGTTTTCCGAGATGCCGGTGCTGGAGATCATCGTCGGCATGGCGGTGACGGTCATCGTCCAGAGCAGCTCCGCCGTCGTCGGCATGCTGCAGGCCCTGTCTGTGACGGGGGCGATGACCTTCCAGCTGGTCTATCCCCTCATCATGGGCATCAACATCGGCACCTGCATAGTCACCGCCTTCCTCTGCTCCCTCGGCACTTCGAGGGACGCCAAGCGCACCGGCATAGCGCACATACTCTTCAACGTCATAGGCACCATCCTCTTCATGATAGTCATGGGCATCCTGGAGGCCACTGGCGTCGTCACGGAGCTCATGGCCCAGACCGTGGACAGCGGCGCCATCGCGAACTTCCAGAGCTTCTTCAACATAGCCACGGCCATCGTGCTGCTGCCCTTCGTGAACTTCCTCATGGAGCTCTCCATCCGGATAATCCCCGCGGACGCGGAGGAGGAGACGAAGCCGCGGAGCTCGCGATGCTCGACGAGAAGCTGCTCCGCTTTCCCCGCCCTCGCCATGGCCGAGGCGGCGGCGCCATCGGCCGCATGGCGCCCTGGCCTCCGAGAACATGGACGTCTCGCTCAGGCAGCTGCACGCCTACGACCCCGCGGTGACGAGCGCCATAAACTCCCGCGAGGAGCGGATAGACCGCTTTGCGGACCGGGCGGACAACTTCCTTATCCGCCTGTCGCACGACCTGCAGAGCGCGGGCGACGACGCGCGCATGAACCTGCTGATGCAGGCCGTCCCGGACTTCGAGCGCATAGGCGACTACGCCACGAACATAGACGAACTGGCCGAGCGCCTGAACGCGCAGAAGGTGACGCTGTCTGACTACGCGAAGGGCGAGCTGACGGTGATAGGCGAGGCCGTGAGCGAGATAGTGAAGCTGACGGTGGAGGCCTTTACGAACGACGACAACGTCCAGGCCCGGCGTGTGGAGCCGCTGGAGGAGGTCATAGACGACATGGTCCTCCAGCTGCGGGACAACCACACGGAGCGCCTGCGCCGCGGCATCTGCACGGTGAACGGCGGCCTGGTCTTCCTGGAGACGCTGACCTACCTGGAGCGCGCGGCGGACCAGTGTTCGAGCATAGCGCTGCTGATGCTGGCGAGGGAGAACGAGAGCATAAAGAAAAACCACCACGCCTATCTCCAGAGCCTGCACTCCGACGGCGGGGCGGAATACGAAGCCGCCATTGCCGCGCGCAGAAAGCAGTATCTCGACCGCCTGAGCAAAACGCCCCAGTGACCTCCGGGTACCTGGAAAACGACAAAAATGCCGCCCATCGGGCGGCATTTTCATTTCAGCAGGGGCGGCCGCTCAGACAAACGGGCGGTCGATATGCACCTTGGGGTGGGAATTTTTCCACAGGCTGTGGACCAGGGTCTCCAGCGCCGCGCGGCATTCGTCTTCGGTAAGCGCGCTGTCGTTCGGCAGCACGGCGTCGAAGATGACGTTCGTGTGCGTCGGGCCGTCCACTATGCGGAAGTCGTGGATGGTGAGCCGCGGCTCTATCGCCTTCGCCGCCTCGGCCAGCTCGTCGCGCATGTGGGCGGTCTTGGTGCCGTCCGGGCTCACGGGGTCCATATGTATGACCGCCGCGCAGCCCAGCTTCGACTCCAGCTCGTACTCCGCCGTGTCTATGGCGTCGTGCAGGGCGTAGATGTCCCCGTCGCCCGGCACCTCGGCGTGGAGCGACACCATCAGCCGCCCCGGGCCGTAGTCGTGGACGATGAGGTCGTGGACGTTCATGACCTCCGGATGCGCCGTCACGATGTCCGTGATGTCGCGCACCAGCTGGGGGTCGGGCGGATTGCCCAGCAGGGGGCTGAGCGTCTCCCGCGCGGCCTTGAAGCCGGAAAAGATGATGAAGCAGGCCACCGCCGCGCCGCCCCAGCCGTCGGCGTTCACGTCCGTGAAGCGCGCCAGCAGCATCGAGGCCAGGACCACGCCCGTTGCTATGCAGTCCGAGAGCGAATCCATCGCCGTGGCCGACATGCCGGGGGAGTTCAGCTTCCGGCCTATGCCGCGGTTGTAGGCGAACATGTAGCCCTTGACGCAGATGGAGGCGACGAGCACCAGCATGGGCAGGAGCCCGGCGTCCACCGGTTCGGGGCTCCTGATCTTGTCTATGGACTCCAGCCCCAGCTGCACGCCCACGACGATGATGATGAGCGACACCGCCACGCCGGAGAGATATTCGATGCGCCCGTGGCCGAAGGGGTGGCCCGGGTCGGGCTTCTTTGCGGCCATGCGGAAGCCCAGCAGCGTGATGACCGAGGAGCCCGCGTCCGACAGGTTGTTGAAGGCGTCCGCCGTCATGGCGATGGAGCCGGACAGCCGCCCGGCCAGGTACTTGCCCAGGAAGAGCAGCACGTTCAGCCCTATCCCCACCAGCGAGCAGAGCATGCCGTAGGCCCGGCGCACCCCTGCGGCCGAGGTGTTCTCCCTGTCCTTTATGAAGAGCCTTGAGAGCAGAGTTATCAAGCACTTACCTCCCATACAAGGCGGAAACGGCCCCGTCCGAGGCCGCTTCCGCATTTTTTATGGCTGAAAAAGCCGGCTTTTTCAATACGCGCCGCGCTCGATGTAGTCGGCGAGCTGCGCGAGCTCCGGCACCTGGATGGACTCGATCTCGCCCGCGTCGCAGGAGGCGGCCCAGCCGGGGTTTATCGGAAGCTTCGCGACCTGGCCGATGCCGAAGCGCTCCGCCGTCTCGTCTATGCGGCTCTGGCCGAAGACGCTGTGGCGGGAGCCGCAGTCGGGGCAGACGAAATAGCTCATGTTCTCCACGAGGCCGAGAACGCACTTATTCATCATGGCGGCCATGTTCACGGCCTTTTCGACTATCATGCCCACGAGCTCCTGGGGGCTCGCCACGACGACGACGCCGTTCACGGGCAGGGACTGGAAGACGGTCAGCGGCACGTCGCCCGTCCCGGGGGGCATATCGACGAACATGTAGTCCACGTCGTCCCAGATGACGTCCGTCCAGAACTGCTCCACCGCGCCGGCGATGACGGGGCCGCGCCAGACCACCGGGTCCGTCTCCTTCGGCAGCAGGACGTTCATGCTCATCATCTGCACGCCGCCGCGGCTCGTGACGGGCAGGATGAAGTTCTCGCCCCCGCGCGCGCCCTCGTGCACGCCGAACATCTGCGGGATGGAGGGGCCGGTGATGTCCGCGTCCAGCACCGCGGCCCTGTGGCCCCGGCGCTGCATCTCGCAGGCCAGCAGGCTCGTCACCAGGCTCTTGCCCACGCCGCCCTTGCCGCTCACCACGGCGATGACGCGGCCGACGGCGCTGCCCTCGTGCAGGCTCTTCAGGAAGCTCTGCTGCCTGCTCTCGCAGTTCTCAGCGCAGGAGGCGCAGTCGTGATTGCAGTTTTCGCTCATTATATCTACCTCTTTTGCAAACAATAGTTTCAGTCGGTACCGATATTATATCCCAACTTGGAAATAAGTCAACAGCCGAGCACGGCGGCGGCGAGGGCGGCGCGCACGGCGGGATATATGGCGCCGAAGTCGGCCCAGGGCAGGGGATTTTCGCCCAGGCCGCACTCGATGGTGTAGCCGGGGCGGTCATAGTCGAGGATGAACCAGTCCTTGTAGCCCGCGTGGCCGGAGGCGTAGGGCGTATCCTCCAGCGCGTAGCCGGAGGCATCGGCCATGGCGCGGCCGCAGGCCTCCGCACCGGGCGGTTCAAGGTCGAGATATTTCCAGTAGATGACCTCACCCTGCGTGTGCAGGGCTATGACGAGCTCCGGCGAGATGCGGCGGGTCAGGCGGTAGAGCGCCCGGGCCTCCGGCGCGCAGAGCGGGGCCGCGCCCACGTAGTCCCGCGGGGCCGGACCCGTCCAGCCGGCGGCGAACTTTATCTTCTTCGCCTCCTCCCAGCCCGCGGGGTACTGGAGGTTCAGGTCCACGCCGCGCAGGTTCGCTTTCCAGCCGTCCGGGAAGGGGATGTCGGGGTATTTTTCCGCGATGCGCCGCGCGTTTTCAAAAAGGCGGGCCGGAGGCGAGCTCCCCCGTCACGAGCCGCGCCCCGTCCGGGTTCACCAGCGGCGCGAAAAAAGACCCGCGTCCCGTCCAGCGCCCCGGGCCAGACCCCGGCCGCGAGCTCCCCGGCAAAGCGCAGCAGCAGCGGGGCCGTTATCCACTCGTTGGCGTGGTGCGCCGCCGTCAAGAGCAGCCTGCGCCTCCCCCGACCCAGCGCAAAGAAGCGCAGCGCCGCGCCCGCGACGCTCCGCCCGTAGGTGCCCGCCGAGCCGTTAGGCCCGGACGAGGCCGTCCGGAGCAGCTCCCGCCCCAGCTCCGAGGGGCTCCAGTCCTGCGAAATTTTCATGGCATGATTTTCCTTTCGCTCAAACTTCCCACGTTGTAATGGTATCTCGCCGAGGTGGGAATGATGCATGAAAAAACCGCCTTTATTTTTGGAGGGCCGGAGCATAATGATAGAGCCGGAAGCGTCGGGGGAAAATTGCAAAAAATTTTCCGCGCGCGGACAGAAAAGAGGCGGGGGGAGATAAGAAAGAGATGGAAAAGACGAGAAGGATATGCCCTCGGGCGGCGCTTTGCCTGCTGCTGGCGCTGACGCTGCTGGCGGCGCCGGCGCTGGCCGAGGGCGCGCGGCAGCTGGTGCCGGTGGGGCGCACGGTGGGCATAGAGGCGGCGACGGAAGGGCTGCTGGTGGTCTCGCTCTCCGAGGTGGAGACGGCGGAGGGCAAGCGGAGCCCGGCCGCGGAATGCGGCATACAGCCCGGGGATATCATAGTCCGCCTGGGCGGCTGTGAGGTCGGCACCTCGGCGGAGTTCGCGCAGGCCGCGGCGGGGCTGGACGGCTCGCCGGTGGCTGTGCAGCTCCTGCGCGGGGAGCAGCTCATCCAGTACACGCTGACGCCGGCGCTCTCGGCGGAGGAGAACTGCTGGCGGCTGGGGCTCTGGCTGAGGGACGGCATCGCGGGCATAGGCACCGTGACCTTTTACGACCCTGAGACGGGACTCTTCGGGGCGCTGGGCCACAGCATCAACGACGCTGACACGGGCGTCCTGCTGCCGCTGGGCGAGGGCTATATAACGCCTGCGACGGTGTCGGACGTCCTGCGGGGCGAAAAGGGCCGCGCGGGCGAGCTGCACGGGGCCTTTGACGAGAACTCACGCCTGGGCAGTCTGGAGCGGAACACGCCGGAGGGCATATTCGGCACAGTGACGGGCGGCTTTGAAGGCACGCCCCTGCCTGCGGCGGAGGACGCCGAGATAGAAAACGGCCCGGCGACGATCCTGGCGAACGTGGCGGGCAGCGAGGTGCGGGAGTACGCCGTGGAGATCTCCCGCGCGCAGAGCGGCGGGCGGCTGCTGGTGACGGTGACGGACCCGGCGCTGCTGGAGGCCACGGGCGGGATAGTCCAGGGCATGTCCGGCAGCCCGATAATCCAGAACGGCAAGCTGGTGGGCGCTGTGACGCACGTGCTCATCTCAGACCCGACGCGGGGCTATGGCATCACGATAAGCTCCATGCTCCGCGCGGCCGAAGCGGCCCAGACCATGGCCATCGCCGCATAAGCCCGCCCCCGCCGCCCAACTGGGCGGCGGGGGCTTTCAGGCAGGCGCAAGTCCAGCCATTTAAAAGTTTTTTGCCCCGCTTTTTTCACAAAAAAGGCGGGCGGGGTCCAGGGGCGGAGCCCTTGGCCGCGCGCCGCAGCGCGCGGAACGCCCCTATGCTCACAAAGCGCAGGAGGGGGTCAAAGGGGGAACCCCCGCCGGGGGCTTCCCCCGTTTCGCGGGCGGCCCCCGCCGCCCGCAGCCCCTTCGCGATGCCGTAGCGCCGGTGGTGAACGAACGCCGGGGCGGGGATGGAACCCCGCCCCTACAGGCTGCGCCGATCCCCCGCCCCTGCAATAGAAAACGCCGCCCGTCGGGCGGCGTTTTTGCTGCTTTTCGCGCGAAATCAGCCGAAGAACTTGTTGTGTATCGCCTGCACCGCCTGGTCGGCGTAGCCCTTTTCGATGAGCACCGAGACCTTTATCTCAGAGGTCGAGATCATCTGGATGTTTATCTTCGCGTCGTACAGGGCCTCGAACATCAGGGCCGCGATGCCGGAGGCGCTCATCATGCCCGCGCCTACTATGCTCACCTTGCAGACGTTCGTGTCCACGCTCAGGTGGTCGAAGCCTATCGACTCCTGCAGCTCCGAGAGAGCCTCCGCCGCCGCGTCCGCGTCCTGCAGCGGCACCGTGAAGCTGATGTCGTTCGTCCCCTTCTTGCCGTAGGACTGCAGGATGATATCCACGTTTATCTTGGAGCGCGCCATCGTGTTGAACACGCGGAAGGCTATGCCGGGTTCGTCAGGCACGCCGACGACCGCTATGCGCGCCACGTCGTTATCCTTCGCTATGCCGCTTATCTTCATCTCTTCCATCTTCTTTGCGACCTCCTTAACTTTTGTGCCGGGCTTCCGCACGTAGCTCGAAAGCACCTCTATTACGACGCCGTAGCGCTTCGCCAGCTCCACCGAGCGGTTCATGAGCACCTGCGCGCCCAGGCTAGCGAGTTCGAGCATCTCGTCGTAGGTGATCTCGTCGAGCTTCCTCGCATTCTTGACCTTGCGCGGGTCCGCGGTGTAGACGCCCTCGACGTCCGTGTATATCTGACATTTGTCCGCATGCAGCACGGCGGCTATGGCCACCGCCGTCGTGTCCGAGCCGCCGCGGCCCAGGGTGGTGATGTCGTCGTTGCGGTCTATGCCCTGGAAGCCCGCCACGACCACTATGCGCCGCTTGTCAAGCTCGCGCCTTATCCGCTCCGTCGAGACGCGGACTATGCGCGCGCCGCCGTAGGTCGTGTTCGTCTCCAGGCCGACCTGCCAGCCCGTCAGCGAGACGACAGGCAGGCCCATCGCCTCCAGCGCCATGGACATCAGCGCCACGGACTGCTGCTCCCCGTCGAGAGCAGGACGTCCATCTCCCGCTTCGAGGGCCGGGGGTTCAGCTCCTTCGCTTTCTCGATGAGGTCGTCCGTCGTGTCGCCCTGGGCCGAGAGCACGACCACGACGTCGTGGCCCTCGGCGTAGTCGTCCGCGATTATCCCGGCCACGCGCCGGACCTTATCCGCGTCGGCGACCGAGCTGCCGCCGAATTTTTTTACTATGAGCATGGGGTATGTCCCTCCAAAAGCTGACTTTGCGGGCCTTCCGCCCGGTCCATTATATGCCCTCAGTCCAGCACGCGGTATCTCGCGCGCACGTCCATGCCGCTCATGCGGGCGGAGAGCTCCTCGCCCGGCATATAGGGCGTGACGAAGGCGTATTCGTCCGGCTCCGCGTTGGGCGCCGGGATGAAGCGCACGCCCTGGAAGGCCGCGCCTATCTGGGAAAGCGGCGCCACGACCCGCACCATCCAGCGGCAGGAGAGCTTCTCCGGCCCTGTGACGTAGCCCGGCTCCGAGGGCCACCAGCCCATGTAGGCGCGGGTGGAGGGGTCTCGCACGCAGTCGATGATGTCGCCCGCGACGGCGCTGGCCGTCGGGTGCGCGCCCGCGCCGGGGCCGAAGAACATCGCCTCGCCCACGGCGTCGCCCTTCACGGAGATGCCGTTTATGACCCCGTCCACGTTCGCCAGGGGGTTCGACTTCGACACCAGGTGCGGCGCCACGAAGGCGGAGACGGAGTTAGGCCCCGTCCGCATCGCCCGGCCCAGGAGCTTTATCTTGTAGCCCAGTATGCGCGCGCACTCGATGTCCGCCGGCGTTATCTTCGTGATGCCCTCCGTCGTGATGGACGAGGGCGGCACGTTCTTGCCGAAGCAGAGGTCCGCCAGGATGCAGATCTTGCGCCCGGCGTCTATGCCCTCGACGTCCGCCGTGGGGTCGGCCTCGGCGTAGCCCTTCTGCTGGGCCTCGCGCAGGGCCTGGGCGAAGCTCTTGCCGCACTGGATCATCTCGGTCAGGATATAGTTCGTCGTGCCGTTCAAAATGCCGCAGACGGAGCTTATCTCGTTGGCGGCGAGGCACTGGCAGATGGGCCGCAGGATGGGGATGCCCCCGCCCACGCTGGCCTCAAAGAGGAAGTTCACGCCCTTTTTCCGCGCCAGGGCCGTCAGCTCCAGGCCCTTTTCCGCCACGAGCTCCTTATTGGACGTGACGACGTTTTTCCCCGCTTCGAGACAGCGCCTGTCGTACTCGTAGGCGAGGGTCGCCCCGCCTATGCACTCGGCCACGACGCCTATCTCCGGGTCGTTCACGATCGTGTCTATGTCGTGGACTATGAGGTGGGCGAAGGGGTGGTCCGGCCTCGCCCTGCGGCAGAGGATATATTTGAGCTCTATCTCCTGCCCGGCCCTTCTTGCTATGAGCTCCCTGTTTTTCGTCAGCACCTCCGCCGTGCCTCCGCCGACGGTGCCGATGCCGAGTATCGCGACTTTTACCATGTCTTTCTCTCTCCCCCGTGTGAGCCTTCGTTCAGCCCGCCAGCGCGTCGAAGCGGATGACCCCGTCCAGCCCGCGCACGCGGGCTATGAGCTCGTCCACGCCTATGGGCATGTTCTCCGTCGTGGCCGAGATGGTGACGAGCGCCGCGCCGTTTGTCGGTATGCTCTGGTTTATCGTCAGAATATTCGCGCCAGTATCGGCAAAGATAGCAAGGAGCGAGCTCAAAACGCCCTTCCTGTCCCGCAAAAGCGCGTGGAAGGTGACGATGCTGCCGTGCTTCATGTCCCGGAAAGGCACGACAGAGTCCTTGTACTTGTAAAACGCGCTGCGCGAGATGCCCACGCGCTCCACAGCCTCCGCGACGGTCTTGACCTCGCCCGTCTCAAGCAGCTCCTTCACCTGCGTGACCTTCACAAAAAACCTCCGGCAGGACGGCGGCCTCGACCAGAAGGTATTTCGGAACGGCCTTTTCTTCCATTTGCTGCGCCTCCCCGACGGCCTGCCCGGTGTAGCTGAAGCGAGGCCGAATGTATTTTACTCATGAACACAGTTATAGCATATCCACGCCTCGCGCACAAGAGGTAATTTCCCGAAAACACCGCTCCCGGCTAGGGGGCTATTCATCGTTTTGACGAAAGGCGGCATAACAAACATGCTGGGTTTCATATTCTGCGTTATCGCCGGGGCGGCGATGAGCGTCCAGGGCGTGTGGAACACGCGCCTGGGCGAGCACATAGGCACGATGGAGGCCAACGCCTTCGTCCAGGCTACGGCTGCGGCGCTTTCGGCTGCGGCGCTGCTGTTCTACCGGACGGGGAGCTTTCAGGCCCTGGGCGGCGCGCCCTGGTACTGCATGCTGGGCGGGGCGCTGGGCCTCGTCATCACGCTGACGGTCATGCTGGGCATAGGCGCGCTCTCGCCCACGGTGGCGATAAGCGCCATACTCATAAGCCAGTTGCTGGTGGCGGCGCTCATAGACGCCTTCGGCCTTTTCGGCGCGGAGCGGGTCAGCTTCGGCTGGACGAAGTTCCTGGGGCTCGGCCTCATGGCGGCGGGCCTGCTCATTTTTAAAAGATAGGGGCTGTAAACGGCGGGGGCTTTGTGCTAAAATGAAGTGTAATCTATTTTTGGCGGAGAGAGAGCATGTATACACAGATAGAAGGCAACATTTTCAGCATTTACGTCCCCCTGCCGGAGAACCCCCTGCGGAACCTGAACTCCTACCTGGTCAAGGGCGCGCCCGGGGAGCGCAGCCTGCTCATAGACACCGGCTTCCGGCGCGAGGAGTGCCGCGAGGCGCTGCTCACGGGGCTTGAGGAGCTCGGCGTCCGCCTGGAGGAGACGGACATCTGCCTGACGCACCTGCACTCGGACCATTCGGGCCTCGCCGCGGAGCTGGCCGCGCCCGGCGCGAAGATCTACATCAGCCGCGAGGACGGCACGCGCCTGGAGCAGTTCCGCCAGGCCTCGAACACGCACAGGACGGAGGAATACTCCATGCTGGGCTTTTCCGAGGAGGAGATAGGCTTCCTGAAGGACTCGCCCATGCGCAAGTACAACACCGTGAAAAAGGCCGACTTCACCTACGTCGGCGAGGGAGACGCGCTCCAGTACGGCGGGCGGAGCCTGCGCGTTGTCATGACGCCGGGACACACGCCGGGGCACATCTGCCTCTATGACAGGGAGGAGTGCGTCATGTTCCTGGGCGACCACGTCCTCTTCGACATCACGCCCAACATCACCACCTGGCCCGACTTCGAGGACCCCCTGGGCAAGTACGTCCACAGCCTCATGGACATCAGCATCTTCAACGTCCGTCTGCCCCTGCCCGCGCACCGCAGCGTCGGCAGCGTCACGATGTCAGAGCGCATCGGCGCCATCATCGAGCACCACGGCGCGAGGATACGCGAGATGCTGGGCATCCTTGAGCGGGAGCCCGGCCTCACGGCCTATGAGCTCTCCGGTCGCATGACCTGGCGCGTCCGGGGCAAGAGCCCGTCCTGGGCCGACTTCCCCCTTCAGCAGAAGTGGTTCGCCGTCGGAGAGACGGCGGCGCACCTCGAATACCTCACCGTCCGAGGCCGCGCCTGGCGTGAGCTGAGCGGCGGGTTCTGGCGCTATTACATTTAATTAAAAGGAGGCGCGGCATGGGAAAAAAAGCTGCTCAAGGCTCCTCGGTATCGTCCTGCTCGTCATCGTCGTCGGCGGCGGGGGGCTTTGTGGTCTTCCTGACGGCGACGGAGTATAAGCCGGCGGCCGTGGAGTACATAGACGCCCCGACCCTGGGCGAGCCGGAGACGCCCGGCGACAGCGTCAGGATAGTCACTTGGAATGTGGGCTACTGCGGCCTCGGCGCGGAGGAGGACTTCGTCATGGACGGCGGCAGCGGCGACGGCAGGCCCGAGAAGGAGACCTTCTACGCCTACTACGAGGGCGTGCTCTCGGAGCTCGGCGCGCTGGGCGCCGACATCTACCTCCTGCAGGAGGTGGACGCCGACTCCGACCGCAGCTACAACTTCAACGAGGTGGAGCACTTTTCCGAGGGGCGGAACGCCCGCAGCTCCGCCTACGCGCTCAACTACTCCTGCCCCTTTGTACCCTTCCCCTGGCCGCCTATGGGAAAGGTGACGAGCGGCATACTCACGACCTCGGACTTTGCCGTCGAGGGCGGCACGGCGGAGCGCATCGCCCTGCCCTGCCCCTTCTCCTGGCCCCTGCGCACGGCGAACCTCAAGCGCTGCCTGCTCATAACGCGCTACGCCCTGCCCGGCACCGAGGCCGAGCTCGTCGCCGTGAACCTCCACCTTGAGGCCTATGACGACGGCGAGGGCAAGGCCGCGCAGACGGCCATGCTCTTCGACATCCTGGAGGAGGAGTACGCCAAGGGCAACTACGTCGTCGCCGGCGGGGACTTCAACCAGACCTTCCCCGGCACGCTCGACAGGTGGCCCATAGGCGAGGGCGATGTCTGGGCGCCCGGCGTCCTTGAGGCGGAGAGCCTGCCAGAGGGCTGGAGCTACGTCTTTGACGACAGCTCCCCGACCTGCCGCCTGCTGGACGCGCCCTACGACGCCGAGACGACCCAGCACTACGTGCTCGACGGTTTCATCGTCTCGCCCAACATAGAGGTGCTGAGCGTGGAGACGCAGAGCCTCGGCTTCAGGTATTCCGACCACAACCCCGTGGTCATGGAGATAGGCTTTAAGGAGGGAACATGATGAAGGTACTGCTCATAAACGGCAGCCCGCGCGAGAGGGGCAACACCCGCGCGGCGCTGGACGAGATCGCACGCACGCTGGCGGCCGAGGGCGTGGAGACGGAGCTCATAAGCGTCGGCACGGGGCCGGTCTCGGGCTGCACGGCCTGCGGGGCCTGCGCGAAGACGGGCCGCTGCGTCCTGGAGGGCGGCGTGAACGAGGCGGTCGAGGCCCTGGCCGCGGCGGACGGGCTCATCGTCGGCACGCCGGTGCACTACGCCTCGCCCGCGGGCGCGCTGCTGGCCTTCCTGGACAGGATGTTCTACGCAGGCGCGGAGCGCTTTGCGCACAAACCCGCCGCGGCCTTTGCCTGCGCCCGCCGCGCGGGGACGACGGCTTCGCTGGACGTCATAAACAAGTATTTCACCATCAGCCAGATGCCGGTGGTGTCCTCGACCTACTGGAGCCAAATCTACGGCGGCGCTCCCGGCGACGCCTCCCACGACGCCGAGGGCCTCCAGACCGCGCGGAATCTGGCCCGCAACATGGCCTGGCTGCTCAAATGCATCGCCGCCGGCCCCGAGCCCCCGGAGGCGGAGACCGCCGCGCGCACGAACTTTATAAGGTGAGAAAAACGCCGCCCCGCTGATTAAAAGCTTTAGCCCCGCTTCCTTTAAAAAGCGGGGCTAAACTTTTACACTTTGGGCGCAGCCCCGACCTGGGCGGGGCGTCACAGGCCCAGCTTCGCCAGGCGCAGGAGCAGGCGGAGCCAGGGACCGCGGATGCCGCCGTTTATCTGCATTCCGCTCAGCGAGGCGTCCGCCGCCGAGGAGTACATCATCCTGTAGGCCGCGCTGCGCCTGTCGCCGCCGTTGGCGCGGGCTATGACCAGGTCCATCGCCGCGCGCAGGGCGCGGGCCGCGGGGCTGAAGGCGCACAGATCGAGCAGCGTGCTCTCCATGGTGCTGCTTTTGCGCCCCGGCGCGCGCGAGGGGCGCAGCAGGCCGGTCAGGCGCTCGTAAGCTCCCGTGTCCGGCGCGCCCTGCGGGGAAAGGTACCAGTCCGGAGCCTCCGGAGGCTCCGGCAGCGCTTCGCCCGGCAGCTCCAGCTCCGCCTCCAGCCGTATGTCCGCGCTGCCCGCGCCCAGCTTCAGGACATAGCGTCCGCCTGGGATGCGCCGGCCCTCGCCGGTCCAGACCGCCAGCGCGGCGGGGTCCAAGTCTATCCGCAGCCGGCGGCTCTCGCCCGGGGCGAGCGCGCCCGCGCAAAGCCGCAGAGGTTCAGCCGGGGCCGGTAATAGCCGCACTCAGGCGGGCTGAAATAGAGCTGCGCCGTCTCCGTGCCCTCGCGCGGGCCGGTATTGCGCAGCGTGAAGCTCACGCCGCCCGCGTCCGCCTCCATGTCCGAATACTCGAAGCGCGTATAGCCCAGCCCGTGGCCGAAGGCGTAGCGCACCGGCACGCCCGCAGAGGCGTAATAGCGGTAGCCGACGTAGAGGCCCTCGCGGTAGAGGGGGTCGCGCTCGCCGTAATGGCCGGAGATGGGGCAGTCCGCATACCTCACGGGCCAGCTCTCGGCCAGCCTGCCGGCGGGCTCGGCCTCGCCGAAGAGCAGGCGCGCCGCGGCCTCGCCGCCCGCCTCGCCGGGCAGGCCCAGCCAGAGTATGCCCCGCACCAGCCCCTCCCAGGGCAGCTCCACCGGGGCGCCGCAGGCCAGGACCACCACCGTGTTCGGGTTCTCCGCCGCCACCGCTTCTATGAGCCGGACATGGCCCTCGGGCAGGGCCATGTCCGCGCGGTCAAAGCCCTCGGATTCGCACTGGGGCGGCAGGCCGGCGAAGATGACGGCGGTCTTAGCTGTCCGCGCTGCGCGGACGGCCTCGTCTATCAGCGTCCCCGGCGCGCTGCCGTCGCCCAGGCAGCCCTGCACCCAGGCAAGGTCCGGGCAGGCGCCGCGGCGCTCGTGAGGCGGCGGGGGTTTATGTGGCTTGAGCCCGAGCCCTGATAGCGCGGGTGGGCCGCCATGTCGCCTATGAGCAGCGTCCCCGCCCGCTCGCGTATGGGCAGGATGCCGCCCTCGTTCTTCAGCAGCACGGCGCAGCTCTCGACGGCGCGGCGGGCGAGGGCATGGGCCTCCTCCGCGCCCGGGTCCCGACCCTCGTCCTGCGCGACGGGGGCGTATTTTTCCGCCAGCGCCGCCACGCGCGCGGCGCAGGCCTCCAGCTCCCCGCGCCGGAGCTCGCCCCGCTCCAGGGCGCGCAGGCAGTCGCGCTCCATGTACCGCGAGCCGCCCGGCATCATGAGGTCGCAGCCCGCCTTGAAGCCCTTTATCCGGTCGCTCGTCGCGCCCCAGTCGGTCACGACCGCGCCCTCGAAGCCCCAGTCCCCGCGCAGGATGTCCGTGAGCAGCGCCCGGCTGTCGGAGCAGTGCTCCCCGTTCACGGCGTTGTAGGCGCACATGACCGCCGCGGGCCGCCCCTCGCGCACGGCCAGCTCGAAGCCGCGCAGGTAGAGCTCCCGGAGCGTCCGCGGGTCGAGGACGCTGTTGGAGGAAAAGCGCTTGTACTCCTGGTTGTTGCAGGCAAAGTGCTTCAGGCAGGCGCCGACGCCCTCGGACTGCACGCCGCGGATGAAGGCGGCGGCGAGGCGGCCCGTCAGCAGCGGGTCCTCGGAGAAATATTCAAAGTTCCGCCCGCAGAGCGGCCCGCGCTTGAGGTTCGCCCCCGGGCCGAGCAGCAGGCCCACGCCCTCGGCGCGCGCCTCGCGGCCCAGGGCCGCGCCTATGTCGAAGAGCAGCGCCTCATCCCAGCCGCAGGCGGTGAGCGCGGCGGTGGGGAAGCAGGTCGCGCGCTTCGAGGCGTTCATGCCCAGCATGTCGCCCGCGCGCTCCTGACGGCGCAGGCCGTGCGGACCGTCGGCCATCCTCAGCGCGTGCAGACCGAGGCCCGGCACGGCCCGCGTGTGCCAGCAGTCCGCCCCCTCGCACAGCCGCAGAAGCTCAAGGGAGCTCAGTTCGGTCAGTTCCATGTGCAGCCTCCTCAATATAGTCCGGGACCCCATCCGGCCGGATGGGGTCCGTTCAGTCATAAAGGGTCATTCCTGCTTGTTCTTGAAAAACTCCTCGAAATAGTCCCGCCGAGCCTTTTCCTGGGCCAGGCGCTTGGCCTCGTCCGGCTGCTGCGCGGGCGGGGCGGGCTGCTGGGGACGGGGCTGCGCGGCGGTGCGGACAGGCTCCCCGGTACGCTCCGGCGCCGCGGGGCGCGACTGGCGCGCGACGGCGCTGCGCGCCTCCTCGGCCACGCGCTCCATGCGCCGCTGCCGCTCCAGCTTCGCGCGCCGGACCTCGCGCATGTGCCGCCGGTGCAGCACCCGGTAGCGGATGACCAGGGCTATGTAGCAGATGAGCGCCAGCACCAAGGCGATGATGACGACCTTCACCCAGGTCATTCCCAGGACCCCGGCTATCTGGTTTTTCATATACTGCGCCTTCGAGAGCTCCACGCTGCTGCCCGCGACGAGCTGTACCGTGCCGTAGACCTCGCCGCCGAGGCTCAGCGTCACCTCGCCCAGGACCGTGCCGGCGGCGATGGGGGCCTCCAGCGTCTCGCCGTCGCGCTCGCTGTAGATGACGATGTCGCGTTCGAGGCTGCCGACGTCGAAGTCGTTGGCGACAACGGCGGTCAGCACGTTGTTGGGCCGGAGGGTGGCCATGCCGTCGTCCGCCGCCATGGCGACGGGGACCTCGGTTATGAGCTCAGAGGAGCTGAGGATCTCGCGGCTGCTGAAATTCTCGAAGCCCCAGTCGTAGAGGGTGCGGCTGTCGATGAAGTTCTGGTAGTCGTAGCCGCCGGAGCTGTTCTGCGGGGCCTCGCCGCCCAGGACGACGGCGATGAGGCTGACCCCGTCCTTCTCGGCGGAGGAGGCGAGGCAGTAGCCTGCGGCGGTGGTGTGGCCGGTCTTGCCGGTCTTGGCGTACTCGTAGTAGTAACCGGGGTAGACCGTGGCGTTCTGGTTTATGAGGGAGTTGGTGTTGGACAGCTGCCGCTCCCCGGAGACGTTCGTGGCCGCGACGGTGTAGCCGACGCTGCCGCTTATCTCGGCGAAAAGCTCGTGCGAGATGGCCTCGCGGTAGATGACGGCCATGTCGCGGGCGGTGGTGTAGTGGTCGTCGTCAGGCAGGCCGTGGGTGTTGGCAAAGTGCGTGCCGGAGCAGCCGAGCTCGGCGGCCAGGGCGTTCATCTGCTCCACAAAAGCCTCGACCGAGCCGCTTACGTACTCGGCGATGACATTGCAGGCCTCGTTTGCGGAGGCGAGCAGCGCGCAGTAGAGCAGGTCCTGGAGCGGCATCGTCTCCCCGGGGACTATGCCGGCGGTGCTGCCGTCGTCCACCATGCCCTCAAGGCAGCGCTCGCTGGCCGTGACGCTGTCGGTGAGGGAGAATTCGCCGCGCTCTATGGCCTCGACGGCGACGAGAACGGTCATGACCTTCGTCAGCGAGGCGGGGTAGGCCTGGGAATCCGCGTCCTTCTCATAAAAGACGCGGCCGGAGGCGGCGTCCATCAGCACGGCGCGGGGAGAGTTTATCTCCGGCTGCTCCAGCGCGAGCGCGGGCAGACCCAGCGCCGATACCAGGAGGGTCAAAATCAAAATTATGGGCAGCAACTTGATTTTTTTCATATCAATCTCCGCAATAATATGTTATCATTGTGCAGGGGTACGGCTCTGTATACACAGAAGATTATACAGTCCGTTCCAGTGAAAAGCAACATCAAAAAAATGCATGGAGGGGCGTGGACGTGAGACGCATTGGTCGCGCAGGCGCCGCGGCAGCGGCGGCCGCGCTGGCATTTGCCCTGGCCGCGGCTCTCCCGGGGCCGGAGGCGGAGGGCGCGGTGGAGCTCTCCAGGGGCGAGGGGACTGCGCCCGCCGGGGCGGTGGAGCTCAACTCCGCCGCGCAGCAGGAGCTGGACCTCCTGCCCGGCATCGGCCCGGCGAAGGCCGCCGCCATCCTTGAATACCGCGAGCAGCACGGCCCCTTCCTGGAGCCGGACGGGCTGCTGGAAGTCCCCGGCATAGGCGAGACCCTGTTCGGGGACATAGCGGACTACATCTGCGTGGACGCTCAGGAGGAAGACCCATGAAAATACTCGTCGTGGACGACGAAAAGCTGCTCGTCAAGGGCATCAAATTCAACCTCGAAAACGAGGGCTACGCCGTGGACGCCTGCTATGACGGGCAGACCGCCGTGCAGATGGCCTCCGCCGGGGACTACGGCCTCATCATCCTCGACCTCATGATGCCGGGCCTCGACGGGCTGGAGGCCTGCCAGCAGATCCGCGCCTTCTCCACCGTGCCCATCATCATGCTCACCGCCCGCAGCGAGGATGCGGACAAGCTCCTGGGCTTCGAGTCCGGCGCGGACGACTATGTGACGAAGCCCTTCAACATCCTGGAGCTCAAGGCCCGCATCCGCGCGCTGCTGCGCCGGGCCTCCATGCCCGCCGCCGGCCCCTCCGCCGCCGTCATCGAGCGCGGCGGCCTCGAGATCGACACCGACCGCCGCGCCGCACGCAAGAACGGCCGCGCCGTCGAGCTCACCGCGCGCGAATTCGACCTCGTCGAGCTCTTCATAAAAAACCCCGGCCGCGTCTACAGCAGGGACAGTCTCCTGGACCTCGTCTGGGGCTACGACTACCAGGGCGACGCCCGCACCGTTGACGTCCACATCCGCCGCCTGCGCGAAAAGCTTGAGGACGACCCCGCCTCGCCCCGCCTCATCATCACGAAATGGGGCGTGGGCTATTACTTCGCGGAGTAGGCCGGGATGAAGAGGGACGGCACAAAGAGAAGAGGCATCACAGAGCGCGTGCAGTTCAAGTTCGTGCTCAGCTTCTGCGCGCTTCTGGCCGGGCTCATAATCCTGCTCAACAGCTACCCCATCGCCGCCTCGCGAGACCTTGTCGCCTCGGAGAAGGAGAGCTCCCTGCTCGGCCAGGCGGCGGTCATCTCCTCCTCGCTCTCGGCGCTCAGCCCTCTGGAGCCGGACTCCGTCGGCCAGGTCATGGACCTGCTGGAGCTGGCCTCCTCCAGCCGCGTCCTCGTCACGGACGAGAGCGGCTTCGTCCTCTACGACACGGGCAGCCCCTCCGCAAAGGGCCGGCTGGCCATGCTCGCGGAGGTGGCCCTGGCGCTGGAGGGCCGGCAGGTGTTCCACTCCGTCTTTTCCGGCGGGGCCTTCGTCTCCACGGCGGCCATGCCGGTGCGCGCCGGGGGCGTCACGCTCGGCGCGGTCTGCGTCCGGGAGTACGACGAGGCCCAGGCGGAGCTCATCCTCTCCTTCCAGAACCGTCTCGTGACCATCTCCGTCGCGGCGAGCTTCGCCGCACTGGCGCTGACGGTCATCTTCTCCAGAGCGCTGACCGGCGCATAACCCGCCTTGCCGAGGCCATCCGCGTCGTCCGCGGCGGGGACTACGCCCACCGCCTCAAGCCGGAGGGCAACGACGAGCTCACCGAGCTCTGCGAGGAGTTCAACAACATGACCCAGACCCTGGAGACGACCGAACAGCAGCGCCGCCGCTTCGTCTCCGACGCCTCCCACGAGCTCAAGACGCCCCTGGCCGCCATCCGTCTGCTGGCAGACAGCATCGAGCAGAACGAGGGCATGGACGAGGCCACGATGCGCGAGTTCGTCTCCGACATCGGCACGGAGGCCGACAGGCTCCAGCGCACGACGGAGAAGCTGCTGGACCTCTCCCGCCGGGACGACGGCGCGTCGAGCCCGCGCGTGCCGGTGGACCTGGCGGAGGTGGCGCGCTCGACCCTGCGCCTGCTCTCACCCCTGGCCGCAAAGCTGGGCGTCAGCCTGCGCTGCGAGCCCGAGGCCGGCTGCATCATCTCCGCCCCGGAGGACGATGTCTACCAGATCATCTTCAACCTCGCGGAGAACGCGGTCAAATATAACGTCGAGGGCGGCAGCGTGGACATCTCCGTCCGCCGCGAGGGCGGGCGCGTGCTGCTCATAGTCGAGGACAGGGGCATAGGCATACCGGAGGCGGATCTGCCGAACATCTTCTCCCGCTTCTACCGCGTGGACAAGGCGCGCTCCCGCGAGAAGGGCGGCAGCGGCCTTGGGCTCTCCATAGTCCACGACGCCGTCTCCGCCCTGGGCGGGAGCATAGAGGTCGAGGCCCGGGAGGGCGGAGGGACGCGCTTTACCGTCTCCTTCCCGGAGCCCGGAGAGGGGGAGGGCGCATGAAAAAACGCATAGCCGCCGCGCTCTGCCTGGCGCTGGCGCTCTGCCTTCTCGCCTCCTGCGGGAAGGGACAGCTCCGGGTGGAGGTCTGGCGGCGCACGGCGGATCCGGAGCGCGCGCTCAGCGAGAGCGTCATCCAGCCTGAGACGCGCACGGTCCAGCTCCAGGCCGGCAGCGTAAACGGCGCCGTCTCCGCCTTCAACGCGGAGCCGGAGGACCCCACCCTGCGCCGCGCCGCCCCCGGCGATGCAAAGATCGTCGGCTGGCAGCTCGAAGGCACCGAGCTGCGCCTCGAGGTCTCCCCGGAGTGGGCGGAGCTCGAGGGCTTTGAGCGCAGCCTTGCGGACTGCTGCGCCGTGCTTACCTTCTGCGCCCTCGACGGCGTGGACAGCGTGACCATCTACTCTCTCGGCCAGAGGCTCGCGGGGCCGCTGGACGAGAGCGGCATATTCCTGGGCGAATGAAATAACACATTGGAGGCAGACTGAAAATGGCAAACACCGAAAGAGTCAAAGAAGCCGTGGCCCGCGCGGGCCTGGACGCCGTCCTGCTCATGGACGACAGGGACATCTACTACGCCACGGGCTTTCTGCCCACGGACAGCGCGGCGCTGGTCGGCGCGGAGGGGGCCTGGCTCGTCACGGACTCGCGCTATATAGAGGCCGCGCAGAAGCAGGCGGCCCCGGGCGTGGAGGTCCTGCTGACGACGCGGGAGCGCCCGCTCGGCGCCATCCTGCGCGAGCTGGCCGACCGCCTGGGCATAGAGAAGCTCGGCGCCGAGGAGGAGAAGCTCAGCCACGCGCTCTACCTGCGCATGGAGCGCACCCTGGGCCGCGAGCTGCTGCCCGCTCAGGAGCTGCTGGTCTCCCTGCGCTCCTGCAAGACCGAGGAGGAGCTCCGGAGCCTCGTCGCCGCGCAGAGGATAGCGGAAAAGGCCCTGGAGGAGGTCCTGCCTCTCCTGAAGCCCGGCGCGGTGGAGCGGGAGATCGCCGCCGAGATAACCTACCGGATGCGCCTGCACGGCGCGGAGGGCAATTCCTTCGACCCCATCGTCGTCACCGGCGCGAAGAGCAGCATGCCCCACGGCGTCCCGGGGGACGAGCGCATCGCGGCGGGCGACTTCGTCACCATGGACTTCGGCTGCGTGAAGGACGGCTACTGCTCCGACATGACCCGCACCGTCGCCGTCGGAAGCGCCACGGATGAGATGAAAAACGTCTACGCCACGGTCCTGGCCGCGCAGGAGGCGGGCATAGCCGCGGCGCGCCCCGGCGTCACGGGCGCGCAGATACACGGCGCGGCGGCGAAGGTCATCTCCGACGCGGGCTACGGGGCGTATTTCGGCCATGGCTTCGGCCACGGCGTCGGCCTTGACATACACGAGCAGCCCAACGCCTCCCCGGCCAACGAAAAGCCCATGCCCGAGGGCGCCGTCATCTCCGCCGAGCCCGGCATCTACCTGCCCGGCAAATTCGGCGTCAGGATAGAGGACGTGCTCTACCTCAGCGGCGAGGGCTGCGTCGATATCACGAAGGCGCCCAAGGATTTGCTGATTCTGTAAACGAAGGGCTTGCCAAAATAAGATATGTAGTGTAAAATGTCTTGGTTATATAAACTTTAAGCCACAGGAGGACAGGATATATGATAACAGCAGGCGATTTCAGGAACGGCGTCACCTTCGAGATGGACGGGCAGGTCATGACCGTCGTGAGCTTCCAGCACGTGAAGCCCGGCAAGGGCGCGGCCTTCGTCCGCACCAAGATGAAGAACGTCATGACCGGCGCCGTCACCGAGACCTCGTTCAACCCCACCGCGAAGTTCGAGGAGGCAACCGTCGAGCGCAAGAGCATGGAGTACAGCTACGCCGACGGCAACCTCTACTACTTCATGGACCCCGAGAGCTATGAGCTCATCCCCATCGACGGCTCCCTGCTGGGCGACAGCTTCAAGTTCGTGAAGGAGAACATGGTCTGCGTGGTCATGAGCTACAAGGGCAGCGTGTTCGCCGTCGAGCCGCCCAACTTCGTCGAGCTGGAAGTCACCCAGACCGACCCCGGCTTCGCCGGCAACACCGCGACGAACGCGACGAAGCCCGCCACCCTTGAGACCGGCGCCGAGGTGAAGGTGCCGCTCTTCATCAACGAGGGCGACAAGATAAAGATAGACACCCGCAGCGGCGAGTATCTTGAGCGCGCGAAGGGCTGAGCGCGACAACATTCCCCGGAAGGAGGAGCTTGCACATGACAACATCCGAAAAGGTAGCCTACCTGAAGGGCCTGGCCGAGGGCCTGGGCGTGGACAAGGAGACGAAGGAAGGCCGCATCCTGGACGCCATCCTGGACATCCTTGAGGACGTGGCGCACGACATTGAGGACCTGGAGGAGAACGCCTGGGAGCTTGGCGAGGCGATAGACCAGGTGAGCGACGACCTGTCCGACATCGAGGACATAGTCTACGACCTCGACGAGGACGAGGACGATGACGAGGATGAGGACGAGTGCTGCGGCTGCTGCTGCGAGGACGAGGACGAGGACGAGGAGCCCGTCTTCTACGAGGTCACCTGCCCCGCCTGTGAGAACACGATAACGATAGACGAGGACGTCCTGAATCTCGGCTCCATAGAGTGCCCGAACTGCGGCGAGACGCTGGAGTTCGAGGGCATAGAGGAGGACGAGGACGAGGACGAAGGCGAGGACAAGGACTGAGCCGATAAATACAAAAACCGCCGCCCACACGGGGCGGCGGTTTTTTTGCTGCGTTTTTATAAAAGACGGAGCAACTATGTTTTGCGCTTTGGCGCAGAGGGAGCGGGATGCGTTATTCGGGCATCGCGCCGACCATCAGATTGTCGTACATCTCCTGCGTCAGCTCGCACTGATAAAAGAGCTCGTAATACTCCGTCACCTCGGCCTGGAGGTCATACTCGCAGTAGTCCGGATACAGCAGCGCGCCCAGCCAGAGCATGCCCAGATAGCGCTGGACGGAGGGAGGGCTCGACAGCCAGCCGTAGGGGCCGTAGGGGGTCTTGTAGTAGTTCCCGCTGCTGATGGCGTCCAGCTGCTGCCAGGTGGCGTTCTCACCGACCGTGTCGTAAATCGTGTCCGGCGCGAAGATGATAACGTCGGGATCCCAGACCAGCAGCTGCTCCATGTCCACCTCGTTGCCCAGGCCCGAGGACACGACCTCCGGCAGGTCCGCAAGGTTGTTTGTCATCAGGTTCACCGTCTCGGCGTGGTAGCTGCCCTTGGCGATGACGTTCAGGCCCTTGTCGCCCAGGCAGTAGAGCACGCTCTTGCGCGCGCCGTCTGCGTCCACCTTCTCCATCATCGCGGTCATCATGGCATACGTGTCCTCGCACCAGGACGCGAGCTCCTCGGCCTTCTCGGTCTGGCCCGTCAGCTCGCCCAGCATGCGGTAGGCCTCGGGCGCGCCCACGACGGAGGCGTCGATGTGTACGAAGGGGATGCCGGTCTGCTCGGTCAGGCTGTCCATGTCCTCGGCTATGCCGTCCTTCGTGTCGCCCACGTCGATGACGACGTCGGGGTCAGCGGCCAGCAGGGCCTCGAGGTCCATCTCGCCCTTGCCGCCGTAGAGCTGGCCCAGCTCCGGCAGGGTGGAGATGTACTCGGGCAGGTAGAGCGCTATGTCCTCGGCTATGTAGTTCGACACGCCGACCATCAGGTCGCCCACCAGCGGTATGGCGTAGACCTGTGTCAGCGGCCCGGAGATGGCGACCTTCGTCACCTCGCAGGGCACCGTCACCGTCCTGCCCGTGGAGTCCGTGAACTCGCGGGTCTCGGGCGTCTGGCTCTCCTCCGCGGCGGGCTCGGTGGCTGCGGGGCTCTCCTCCGCGGGCGGTTCGCTCGCCGCGGGCGCGGCCTGGCCGCAGCCGGACAGCAGCCCGGCCAGGAGGCACAGGACCAGCAGCAGTGCAAAGATTTTTCTCTTCATTTGGGTTTCCTCCCGATTTATAAATGACGCTGTGAAACGCAGATTCATTGCCCCCGGGCGACGGAGGCCGGGGTGCAGACCCGTACCCTGTCCCCGAACAGGCTCGATACCTCGACCTCGACGCCGTAGAGCTCGCGCATGAGCTCCGGCGTGAGCACCTCCTTCGGCCCGCCCTCGGTGAGCACCCGGCCGCCGCGCAGGGCGAGGATGCGGTCCGAGAACATGTAGCTGTGCTCCGGGTTGTGCGTGGTCTGGATGACTGTGTAGCCCTCCCGGGCGAGCTCCCGGGCGCAGTTTAACACCAGCAGCTGGTTGCCGAAGTCGAGGCTCGCCGTCGGCTCGTCCAGCATGAGCACGGGCGCGCGCTGGACGAGGGCGCGGGCGATGAGGGCCAGCTGCCGCTCGCCGCCGGAGATGCGGTGGAAGCAGCGCTCCGCGAGGTGGGGTATGCCTATCTTCTCCAGGGCCTCGTCCACCCTCCTGACATCCTCCTTCTTCGGCGTGGCGAAGGTGCCGAGCCCGCTCGTCGTGCCCATGAGCACGATGTCGCGCACGCTGTAGTTGAAGGCCGGGTGCGAGCTCTGGGGGATGTAGGCGATGAGCCGAGCGGCCTCGCGGATGCTCAGGGATTTGGCGTCCCGCCCCTCGACGGTGACGCTGCCCGTGTAGTCCCGCAGCAGGCCCAGGACGCAGCGGAAGAGCGTGCTCTTGCCCACGCCGTTGGGGCCGAGGATGGAGAGATACTCCCCCGCAGCGACGCTGAAGCTCACGTCGTGCAGCACCTCGTGCTCGCCGTAGGAGAAGCTGAGGTTTTTCACTTCTATGCTCACAGCCGCTCACTCCTTCCCGTAATGAGCCAGAGGAAGAAGGGCGCGCCGACGAAGGCCGTGAGTATGCCTATCGGTATGCCCGCGGTTGAGACGTTCCTCGACACGTTGTCCACGATGAGCAGGAAGGTGCCGCCGCCGAGCATGCAGCAGGGCATGAGCCAGCGGTAGTCAGAGCCGCAGATGCGCCGGACCATATGCGGGATGACGAGGCCGACCCAGCCTATCATGCCGGAGACGGACACCGAGGCCGCGGTCACGAGCGTCGCCGCGACGATGACCCAGATGCGGAGCCTGCCCGCGTCCACGCCCATGGCCCGGGCCTCGTCGTCGCCCATGGCGAGAACGTTCAGCCTCCAGCGCAGGAAGAACAGCGGCGCGAGGCCTATGAGCATCGGCCAGATGACGAAGCCGAGGTCCTTCCACTCCATGCCCGAGAGGCTGCCCATGAGCCAGTAGGTTATCTCCGGCAGCTTGTTCGTCGGGTCGGCGGCGAGCTTTATGAAGGAGGTTCCGGCCTGGAAGAGCGAACTTACCATGATGCCCGCGAGCACGAGGCCCAGCACCCTCTCGCCCTTGGCGTGCCGGCTCACCCAGAAGACGAGCACGACGGTGAGGAGGCTCATGCCGAAGGCGGCGAAGGTCACGTACATGCTTGAGAGCCCGACATATATGGCCAGCGCCGCGCCGAAGCCGGCGCCCGCGGAGGCGCCCAGCACGTCCGGGGCGGCCATCGGGTTCTGGAACACGCCCTGGTAGGCCGCGCCCGCGGCCGAGAGGCAGGCGCCGACGAGGACGCTCATGAGCACCCTCGGCAGGCGCACGTTCCAGACCGCCGCCTCCATACTACCGTCCCAGAAAGGCTCAATGCCGGAGCCGAAGAGGGAGAGGAACTTGTTCCAGAGTATGCCGCAGAGCTCTTTGAAGGGCACGGGGTAGCGCCCGAAGAGGAAGGAGAGCAGCGTGCAGGCGATGAGCACGACGCCCAGCAGCAGCACGGTCTCCGGCCCGGTAAGGAGCCTGTCTTTTCGCTTCATGCTCAGATATCCCTCCCCAGCAGGAAGGTGCGCCCGTAGGGGTAGGGCGGGCCTTCGAGACATTCCGAGGCGTGCCGGCGCGCGCCGGCCCTGTCCGTCACGACCATGCCCGCGAGCCGGTCAATGCCGAGCTCCAGCAGCGCGGGGCAGAGCGGCACGGTCGGCCCGGTGAGCACGACGTATGCGCCGCGGCACAGCTCCAGCAGGCGGGGCAGGGTCTTGTTCACGAGGGAGCTGCCCGTTATGAGTACGATATCGCAGTCGGGCAGGATAAATTCGCAGGCCGAGTCCGGGTAGTCGCCGGGCTGCGGGTGTTTTTCGAGGATACGGACGCTTGCCGCGGCGTCGAGCGTGCCGGGCGGCATACGCAGGTGGCCGATGAGCCCGACCTTCTTTCCCGCGACGTCCAGGCCGCGCAGGCAGTAGTTATTGTAGGGCTCGGCGCAGCCGAGCTCGGCCATGTGGGCCTCAGTGTTATAGAAGGCGTTCATCACGGCGATGCCGAGGCCGGCCTCGGTGAAGTTCCAGCTCTTGGCCGCCTCGGCGGCGACTTTGATGCGCATACCCTCGATACCGTGGGGGAAGCGGGGGGCGATACTGCTCCCCTCTGTGCTCATGGCGTAGCCGGCGCCGCCGAGGTCGGTCTCGGCGAGCGTCCAGCGCTTGCCTGGGACGGTGCGCGTGACGCAGCCGCTTCTGGGCAGTCCCGCCAGTAGCGCGTTGTAAAGCTCCCACATGCCGGTCACCTCTCTGCTTTGTTATGTTGGTTGGAACTCGCGTTTGCCCCACTGTAGGGGCGGGGTTCCAGCGCCGCCCGGGGGTGGGTTTTTGGCTGGGCGGAACTCGCCGTTTTGTTGCTGCGTTTCTTTACAATTGTGCTTGGCCCTATTCCCACC
>ENA-OQCL01000162-OQCL01000162.1-human-gut-metagenome-genome-assembly--contig:-NODE-162-length-37044-cov-22.978709_pt1 | contig 37044 bp, 30 predicted proteins | sample MGYA00242502_ERZ504586 | MGnify/ENA primary metagenome ERZ504586 (study PRJEB26092, sample SAMD00036316) | human gut metagenome | host: Homo sapiens | study: EMG produced TPA metagenomics assembly of... | reverse complement strand
ATCCGGCACAAGGCTGGCCGTTTTTCGTCGCGCTTGCTTGAGGCTCCAGCAATCGTCGATGACGACGTACTCATAGCCTTTTATCTTTTAAGGCCGCTTTGCGCACAGAGCGTCTGCTGCGCCGCACACGAGGTCTTTCGTTTGATGTTCCATGTAAAGGTGTTCCATGAATTCCAACCCATTGGCGGGGTCATGGCAAGATATTTTGTTCTGCATACATTCTTTCCTTTCGCTCTAAACCAAACTGTCTTACTGCACTTCGTTCAGCTCACCCACAGCATCTTTCAAAAGCTCGATGCACTTTTTCCGCAGAGGATTTTGCAAACGTCTCAAAATCGACGCTGCCCTCGTCGTTCGCGTTATCGGAGATGGCACGCAGACCGCAGAACGGCGTTTTATTCACCGCGCACACCTGTGCCACAGCGCCGGTCTCCATCTCGCAGGAGATTGCGCCGAACTCGGCTTTCAGCTGCAAACAGAAGGCGGGATCCGCCACAAAGCGGTCGCCGGTCGCAATGACGCCCGTGTGCACGCCGTTGTAGATCTTCTCGGCGTACTTTTCGAGCACCGCATTGTGCTTCGCGCTCGTCGGCAGCTGCACAACACCCTCACTGCCGATCATTACGAAGCCTTTCGGCTCGCCGATGGCGGTGGTGTCGTAATCGTACTGCACGGTGTGGGACGCAACGACCATATTGCCGATCTTCACGCCCTCGCCGATGCCGCCCGCAACGCCCGTGTTGATGACGACGGACGGCGCGTAGCTGAGGATCATCGCCGCCGTGCACATGGCCGCGTTCACTTTGCCCACGCCGCATTTTGCGGCGACAACGTCCGTGCCGTTCAGCTTGCCCGTGTGGAACGTAACGCCGCACAGCGTTTCCGTTTTATGGTCTGTCAGCGCCGCGGTGATGCCCGCGACCTCAATCTCCATCGCTCCGATAATACCGATCATGTAAGAAATCCTCTCTTTCGGGGCTGCTTTCAAAGCGCCCCTATTATACCGCATAAAGCCCGCGCGGTCGATTTTCATTTGTTGCGCGTTCCTATTATTTTGTTGTTTATTTGTTGCTTTTACTTAAAGCGCTTGCCGAGCTTTTCCTTCATAAAGGTGCGGAACGCATCGGCGTCTCCCTGCTTAAAGCCGTCCTTGCGGATAAAGTACGTATTGCCCTCGCCAAATACATATAGAAATATTCATTCGTCTCATACATGCGGCTGATCTGGAAATACGGGTGCAGGTTAGAAGCCTGTAAACCCGTGATGCGGAAGTCGCCATCGTAGAAATAGTACGCGGCGCGGCGGTTACGCAGCTTACCGTAGGAGCGCATAAGCACCTTTGCCGTGTTGGTGGAAGCCGTCGCAAGCTTATAAAGGCTGTAAATCGCAAAGCCGATAAGCAGTAGCATGACCCACCAGTTGCTGTCGAAATTGCCTGCGGCGGACGATGTTGAGCGCAGGCTCCACCTCGTCGAGCGCCACCGGGGTGCGGCCGCTGGCATCAAAGTCGAGCAAGTCGCGCAGGCGCACGGCACGGCCGGTGCGGTGCAGGCGAGCGCTGTACTCCTTAAAGGTGTCGTAGCTGTCCTCACGGCAGGCGGTCTGCAGCAAGTAGACAGTCTGCGGATCGATCAGGTGATCCTCGCCGCCGAGCGGGCGCCACTTGGTCAGGCCCAGTGTGGGCAGCTGATCGGGAGCCGGACTCTTAAGGATGGCGAGCGCGGCGTCGTAGCGCTCGTTTTGCTCGCGCTCAACGTCCTCGACACCCATACCGCCCACACGGCTCACCGTGCCGGCGAAGTACGCGTTGACGAACTCCGGCGTAAAGCCCACGGCCTCGAAGATCTGCGCCGAATGGTAGCTCTGCACCGTGGAGATGCCCATCTTGGACATGATGGAGACGATGCCGGCGGTCGCAGCCTTGTTGTAGTTGGCGATGCCCTGCTCGGCCGTCACGTCCAGGTCGCCGCGTGCCGCCAGATCTCGGATGCACGCATGTGCGTTGTACGGATAGATGCCGCTCGCGGAGTAGCCCACCAGTGCCGCAAAGTCATGCGGAGACACGGCATCGCCGCACTCCACCACGATATCGGCAAAGGTACGCACGCCGGCGCGGATCAGGTGATTGTGCACGCAGCCCACGGCGAGCAGCGACGGCACGGGCACCTCGCCCGCAGCGGCACGATCGCTCAGCACCACGATGTTCACGCCGTCGCGGACCGCAGCCTCAACGTCCTCGGCAAGCTGCTTGAGCGCAGCCTGCAGCGAGCCCTCGCCGGCATCGCGGCGGTACACGGCACGGAAGCGACGAGTCTTAAAGCCCACGCGGTCGATGGCACAGATACGCTCGAACTCCTCCTCGTTGAGCAACGGGCGTTCCAGGCGAACCAGCTGGCAGGCCGTACGGGAGTCCTCGAGCAGGTTGCCGTGGTTGCCCAGGTAGAGCGTGGTCGAGGTGACCATATGCTCGCGAAGGGCGTCGATGGGCGGGTTCGTGACCTGAGCGAACAGCTGATAGAAGTAGTCGAAGAACGAGCGCGTCTTCTTGGACAGGCAGGCCAGCGGCGCGTCGATGCCCATCGAGGCGAGCGGTGCCTTGCCCTGCTGGGCCATGGGACGCACGACCTCGTCGACGTCATCCCAGTGGTAGCCGAGCTTGGCCATGCGCACGGCGGCGGGCACCTCGGCGTCCTCGGCGGGCGTTGCCGCAACGGGCTCATCGAGCGCGTCGACGGTCAGCGTCTCCTCGGCAATCCAGTCGCGGTAGGGTTTTTCCTTGGCATAGCGGGCGCGCAGCTCATCGTTGTAGATCACACGGCCGCGGGCAAAATCGACCTCGAGCATCTGGCCCGGCCCCAGACAGCCGCTCGTCAGGATGTTCTCGGGGCTTACCTCGATGGTGCCCACCTCGCTTGCCAGCATAAAGCGACCGTCTCGCGTCACATAGTAGCGGGCGGGACGCAGGCCGTTACGGTCGAGGGCGGCACCCAGCGTGCGACCGTCGGTAAAGGCGATGGCCGCCGGGCCATCCCACGGCTCCATGAGCATGGACTGGTAGGCGTCGTAGGCGCGACGCTCCTCGCTCAGGCTGTCGTTGTGGTCCCACGGCTCGGGCAGCAACATGGACGCGGCACGCGTAAGCGGGCGACCGTTCATGACCAAAAACTCGAGCACATTGTCCAGAATCGCGGAGTCGGAACCCTCGCGGTTGATGATAGGCATCACACGCTCAAGATCATGCTGCAACACGGGGCTGTACAGGTTGGGCTCGCGGGCGCGGATCCAGTTGACGTTGCCCTTGAGGGTATTGATCTCGCCGTTGTGGATGATAAAGCGGTTGGGGTGCGCGCGCTCCCAGCTGGGCGTGGTGTTGGTGGAGTAGCGCGAGTGGACGAGCGCTACGGCCGTCTTGACGGCGGCGTCGTTGAGGTCGATGAAGAAGCGACGCATCTGCGTGGCGACCAGCATGCCCTTGTACACGATGGTGCGCGAGCTCATAGAGCACACGTAGAAAATCTTGTCGCGCAGGGCAAACTCCGCATCGGCCTTCTTCTCGATGGTGCGGCGGCACACATACAGACGACGCTCAAAGGAGTCACCCGCCGGCGTGTCGTCCGGACGGCCCAGAAAGGCCTGCAGGATAGTAGGCATGCAGGCGCGAGCCGTCTCACCCAGGTCGTGCGGGTCGACGGGCACCTCGCGCCAAAAGAGCAGCGGCACGCCGGCCTCGGCGCAGCCCTCCTCAAACACGCGGCGGGCATCCTCTACGCCCTTGTCGTCCTGCGGGAAGAACAGCATGGCCACGCCATAGTCGCCCTCTGCCGGCAGAATCTGGCCGCACTTTTGAGCCTCTTTACGGAAAAAGTGATGCGGAACCTGGAACAGGATGCCAGCGCCGTCGCCGGTGTTCTTCTCGAGTCCCGTGCCGCCGCGGTGCTCCAAGTTGACCAGAATGGACAGTGCGTCGTCCAGGATCTGGTGATGGCACTCACCGTTGATATCGGCAAGCGCGCCGATGCCACATGCATCGTGGTCGAATTCGGGGCGATAAAGGCCCTGCTGCTGAGCGGAATCTGCCTGCATCGCGATCCTCCCCTAGATATTTAGACAGTCAGTTGAATAGGCATACTAGGAGCATCGCCGGCCCGTTGTGTTTCCCGCCCGTTTCGAAACAATCGCGTAACGCACGCCCTACGAGTGGACGCCGCCGACCTCAAGGGCGACAACAAGGGCCCCAAGTTCGGCCTGTAAGCTCACCGCTTCAAACATCTCAATCTGTAACAGAAAGACCCAATTTCGACGACTAACTGTTACAGATCGAGATGTTTTCGAGAGACGGTTCCGAATGTCTCGATCTGTAACACGAAGGGCCGCTTTCGGCGGTCAGCTGTTACAGATCGAGATTTTCCATAGGACCATTTCTTCCTGTCTTGATCTGTAACACCTAGACCCAATTTCCATCCCTAGTTGTTACAGATCAAGACATTTCGGCAACCCCCCTTCCTCATCCTATTCAAATACAACAATTTTGTTAGTCTTGGTTAACTATTTGGCCTAAAACGGGTATCCTTTGCGGAGTCAAACAAACGGCACGCAGGAGCGCACCATGATCAACCATCTCAAACATCACTTTGGCTCCCCGCGCACCGGCGATCACGGAGGCCTAGACATTGCGCGGCATATCGGCCCCGGGCTGCTCGTGACCGTCGGCTTTATCGACCCAGGCAACTGGGCCTCCAATATGGCCGCGGGCTCGCAGTTTGGCTACGCGCTGCTGTGGATCGTCACGCTGTCCACGATTATGCTCATCGCGTTGCAGCACAACGCGGCACACCTGGGTATCGCCACGGGCACCTGTCTTGCCGAGGCCACGACACGTTACCTCCCCCGCTTCGTTGGACGCACGGTGCTCGCCAGTGCCTATCTCGCGACCATCGCCACCGCCATGGCCGAAGTCCTGGGCGGTGCGATCGCGCTTCAAATGCTCTTTGGCCTGCCCGTGCGCGCCGGCTGCATCATCGTCGCGGCGGCATCGATTGCCATGCTCATGACAAGCTCCTACAAACGCGCCGAGCGATGGATCATCGCCTTCGTGGGCGTGGTGGGACTTTCGTTTTTAGCCGAGCTTGCACTAGTCAAGGTCGACTGGCCGCAAGCCGCCACAAGCTGGATCACACCCAGTATGCCCACCGGCTCGGCCGCGATTGTCGTAAGCGTCCTAGGCGCGGTCGTTATGCCCCACAACCTCTTCCTGCACTCCGAAGTCATCCAATCCATGCACTTCGAAGGCCAAGGCGAGCGAGTTATCGAAGAACGTCTGCGCTACGAGCTCTTCGACACGCTCTTTTCGATGGGCGTGGGCTGGGCAATCAACTCGGCCATGGTCATCCTGGCCGCAACGACCTTCTTTGCGCACGGCATGGTCGTAGACGACCTCGCCGTCGCAGCGGCCACGCTCTCCCCCATTCTGGGCCCGGCAAGCTCAATCATCTTTGCGGTGGCACTGCTGTTTGCGGGCATATCGAGTAGCGTGACGGCGGGCATGGCGGCGGGCACCATCACCGCGGGCATGTTCGACGAGGAATACGACATCCACGACCGACATTCCTCGATCGGGGTGGCGGCCTGTTTCGTCGGCGCAGTGGCGGCGTGCCTGGTCGTCCCGAATCCTTTTGAGGGTCTCATTTGGAGTCAGGCACTGCTGTCGCTTCAGCTGCCGATTACGGTCTTTGTGCTCATACGACTCACCAGTTCGCCCCGCGTCATGGGCAAATACGCCAACTCGCGCCCGCTCAACGCGTTGCTCGTAGGGATCGGCGCCATCGTGACGATTCTCGATGTCGTGTTGTTGACAGGGATGTAATGGGACGGGGCACCTACCCAGACAAACGTCTCGATCTGTAACATCTAGACACGCTTTTGATGTCTAGATGTTACAGATTGAGATCATTCCGAGGGACAGCTCCGTTTGTCTCAATCTGTAACAGATAGACCCCGTTTTCACTGCTAGATGTTACAGATCGAGATCTTCTGCCGGACGGTTTTGGTTTGTCTCGATATGTAACAAGTGGGCCCAATTTCCACTTCCAGATGTTACAGATCGAGACATTTCTTCAGCTCCAACCTTTTGTCTCAATCTGTAACAGAAAGACCCGTTTTGAGCCGTTAGATGTTACAGATTTAGACAAAAGGTCGGCCGGACTCACGACAGACAGGATCGGCTAACAGCAGCCGTGATCCCTTGGGGACGGAGGAAAAGGACCCCGGCCGGGATATCCGACCGGGATCCTTGGACAGAGCTATGTTCGGCTTTCGCCGTGTGCCTGCGAGTTACTCCTCGACGAGCTCAAACTGATCGGGGCCGACGCCGCACACCGGGCACACGTAATCCTCGGGCAGCTCGGGCGTATCGACCTCAACCTCGTAACCACAAACGACGCAAACGAACTTATACGTCTTCTTCTCCTCAGCCATGATGTTCTCCTCTCGAACGTGACTGCTGGTGTACTTGCTTATTAGTATATATTCTCAATAATATTATGCAAGTAGTTTTACAGCATTTCTACCCTTGGTACGAAGACGCCTTGGGCGGCGTCTTGCCCTTCAGCACCTTGTGGTAGTAGTCATAGGTCAACGGAGTCTCGCCGCTCAGACGCTCGGCATCTTCGACCTCGCCAATAAAGAGCAGATGTGTACCCACGTCAACAGTGTCGATCAAACGGCAGCTAAACAAGGCCGACGCATGCTCGGGAACATAGGGCATGCCCAGTGCAGTCTCGCGCGTCTCGTACTTAGCAAATTTGTCATAGTCGCTGCTGGTACGGAATCCAAAGTTGCCAATGTAGAGCATATCGGCCGTCTGATCGATCACGGTCAGCGCAAAGGCCTTGGCAGACGAGATAACACCAGACGTGACATTTTCCTTGTTCACGGCAACCGAAATGCGCGGCGGCATGGACGTCACCTGCACCGCGGTGTTGATGATGCAGCCGGCACGCAGCCCGTCGGCCGCAGCACTCACCACATACAGGCCGCTCGGCATCGTAAAGAACGCAGTTTTGTCCACAACGATCACTCCCCTTACTCGGGATTGAACCTCATGGATGTATGTACCCACCAAAAAAGGCGACGCCCATACCGAACGCCGCCTTTGAGACATATATGTCAGAACAGTTAGCAAGATGGAACGCCCGCAGTTGCGGTGAAATAGGGACTGAATAGCCCCTCAAACAGGCAAAACAGTCCGTATTCCACCGCAACTTATACAGGGCGCCTAGCGATTACGCTCCTTGAGCGCGCGATCGATTTCGCGCTGAACGTCGCGCTTGGCCATGTCTTCGCGCTTGTCGTAGAGCTTTTTGCCGCGGCCCAGGCCCAACAGCAACTTTACGCGACCATCGGTATTAAAGTAGAGCTCCAACGGCACCAGCGCATAGCCGTGGTTGCGAAGTTTGCCGTCAAGAAAATCAATCTCCTTGCGATGCAGCAGCAGACGGCGACGGCGATCGGGGTCACGGTTCCACACGCCACCGTGGCTGTAAGGGTGAATGTGCAGGCCCACCAGCCAGCACTCGCCGCCGCGAATCAGCGCAAAGGTGTCAGTGATCTGACAGGCGCGCTCGCGAATCGACTTGACCTCGGTACCGCTCAGTTCAATGCCGCATTCGAACGTCTCGTCGATAAAGTACTCGTGATGCGCCGAACGATTCTTGGAAATGAGCTTGCGTTCGCGCTTACTGGGCATCGCCGGCCTCCTTGACGCCGTCGGCTCCCTTGTCGGCGCCTGCGCGCTTTGCCTTGCGCTCGGCGTTGAGCTCGGCATCGCTCTCGCGCACCAGCTTAATGATCGCCGCACATGCCTCCTCGCCCACAAGGTCGCGGGCACGGACCGTCAGGCGCGTCGCCTCCTGCTTGTCGCCGTCGCTTGCAGCATCGGTCGCACACATGATCAGGCAGATGGCAATCTCGGCCGAAGGCGAGGTCGGCACGCCTTGCAGGCTCAGCTCGCCCATCACGTGGTCGTCGCTCTCATCGGCGGCATCCGGATAGGCAGTATGGATTTTGTTGAGCAGGCGCGTCGTATGCGCATCGCCAGGGGCCAAGCGCAGCGCCAGGCGCGCGCAGCCCACGGCCGCCGACACGTTCTCGGTCTCGGGCTCAAGGAAATACTGGCCCAAGTTGGCGTAGGCGCGGGCGGCACACTTGCCGTCGCTCGCACGCTCTAGCACCGAAAACGAAAGCGATGCCCACTCCTGCTTGTCCTCGAGCGCACGGAACAGCTCGGCCAGATCCAAGCGGTAGTTGCAGTTCATGGGGTCCCAGCGCACGGCCTGCATCAAGGCGTTGCGAGCACTCACATAATCCTGCTGGCGAATGTAGGCATACGTCATGTCGGAATACAGGCGATCAAAGGGCGCCTCGACCTGCACCAGCTCGCGCGGATCCTTTTCCACGCGGCGGTAGGCCAGACGCTCAAACTTGCTATCGAAGCTAAAGTACTGGCGGTTCTCCTCCGTCTTGCACTCGGCATCGATATACTCCTCGGCGAGCTCAACCAGACGCTCCAACAGCGGCGTCGCCGTGGCCAGGTCGCCCTGCGCCAGATAGTTCTCGGCATACGTGATGTCTTGCAAGCTGATGGGCAGATCCATGGCTACTCCTCGATCTGAGCGAAACACGGCAGACGCCGCATATACGGTCAATACACAAAACCCGAGTCTCTTGCGAGGCCCGGGCGTTCATTTTGTGGTAGCCCGTACCAGATTCGAACTGGTGATCTCCGCCTTGAGAGGGCGGCGTCCTAAACCGCTAGACGAACGGGCCATATGTAGCAAATGCAATGGCTGGGATGGAGGGAGTCGAACCCCCATTGACGGAACCAGAATCCGCTGTCCTGCCATTAGACGACATCCCAATGACTGCATCGCTGCGCTCGGCTGTGCCTTTGCGCAAGAAAGAAATATACGGGAAGTTCTACGGTGGCGCAAGCCCCATTTTTAACTTTTTTGAAAATCGGCCAATTTGCTCCGACCCATGAAGGACCTGTGAAGCCAAACCGCATGCAAGGGGCAAAATGCCGCAAGCGCACCGTAATTACCGTTAGCAGATTGCTGCATTCTGGTCGCCGTCAATAGTGACACAATCAGGATGCCAATTATCGCGCGGACATCGAGGCGACATGGATGATGAGCTTGATTACCTATGGGAGACCCTGGGCCTAGAGATATCCGCCAGACCTTGGCCCGACCGGGACAAAATCCACCCCACGCTCCGTCCCGCCATCACGGTGATGCAAGCGGAATACCGTCACGCCTCGTTTTTAATTATGCGGACGTCATGGCACGCGGCGCTCCCCGACCTCAAGCGCATCCAGGCGAGCCTCGTCAAGTTATCCGGCATGCCGACCGTCATATCCGAGACGCATCTGGGGCGACGACAGCGCGAACGCCTGCAGCAACAGCGGATTCCGTTCATCTGCCCCGGCATTCAGGCATATCTGCCCTTTATGGACGAAGAGTACTGGAGCGGCAAGCCCAACAAACAGGTAAAGATCTACGACCCGCATAAGTGGGCACAGTTCGAGGACTGACCGGAGCGAACCCGCCGACGGAAAGCGCATCCCGGAATCTGCACTCAGAACGGGATGCACTTTCCGCAGTTGCTACAGCAGCGCCTCGGCCCAGGCCGCTTCCCTAAAGCCAGGAATCGCAAAATCATCGCCCACCAGCAGTGGGCGCTTAACCAGCATGCCGTCGGTCGCCAGCAGCTCATAGCATTCCTGATCCGTCATCCCCGCGTCCAGGCGCGCCTTCAAACCAAGCTCTCGATACTTCATGCCCGACGAATTAAAGAAGCGGCGCACCGGCAGCCCCGAACGCGCAATCCAGGTCGCAAGTTCCTCAGCCGAAGGATTGTCTGTAACAATATCGCGATCGACATACTCAACCCCATGCTCGTCCAACCAGGCCTTGGCCTTTTTACACGTCGAGCATTTGGGATATTCAACAAACAGTACGGTCATGAGAATCCTCCAAATATAGATCGGCCAATGCGAGCACGCGACAAACGTGGTGCATTCGCGCAATGAGGCAATTGTAGTCCATGCGCCACACGCTAAACGAACCGCACCCCAAAGCCTCGCTTAACGAACGGCAGCAACTCCATCGCCTCGGGCGCAATATGGCCTACAACGTTCATGCGCTCGTCCCCGAGAAGGTCGACTCGTGCAATCTCAAGCTCGCCTTCGTAGCGCCCATAGCCGCTATTGCTCACAGCGATCGACCCCGTCTTTCGCGGCAGGCCGGCACCGGTATCCGTCGGCACGGAATCCGGCTTAAGCGACGTACGCGACTCCTGAGACCTAAAAATAAGGGCGCTCGAGTCAGGTCGATCGTGATGGACTTGCCCCAACAAATAGGAGTATCCGGGGTCGAGCTGGCACGGCATGTCAACATACCCCGCGGAAATCTGGGCAAACTGCGCCCAACCCGCTTCGGAAAGATCGGGGTCGCCGACCAAAACAATGTCGCAATCGGCGCCATGTGCGAGCTCAAGCATGTTGAGGGCAACCTTTGACGCGCGACCGCGCTGCGCCTCAACCGTCGGCAAGCCCTCGAATACCGGACCGCGAACGTTGGCATCGCCCGGCACAAAAGCCATGATTTCAAAGCCGAGCGCCGCAAGACGAAGATTCGTCCGAGCAACATCTTCAAGAGCTAAACCGGTATAAGGCTTGGGGTAAAAATTGTGGCAGGCGGCGAAACGAGTCACGTCGGCGCCGGCTTCTCGCCACGATGCGATTTCATCAGGACTCACCGTCGATGCATTGACCACAATGCGAAATACACCGGACAGCTCCGCGACCCGCTGGGCACTAAAGCCGTAATCCAGGCGCAGGTATTCCAGTCCCAGATCGCGCAAATCCTCCATGCGTTCAAGCCCGAGCAAATCGCACGTGCGCGGCCCCACATCGGCAATGAGCGCAATGCCGCGGGCGGAAAGCAGCGACAGCACATGACGGACCTTATCGGCATATGCCGCTCCCCCATCCTCGGGAATATGCAGCGAGGTAAACGCATAGCGCGCACCCGCCGCGGCACCATGTTCAATCGTCCGCTCGATATCCTGCAGGGGACTGGAAAGATAGACAGAAATACCCGTTCTCACGCTTCGATTCTCCTTTAAAAAAGGCCGGCGGAGCAGTTAGCCCCGCCGGCACAACCATAGCATCAAGAGATCTGCGGCACGTCATGACGCTCGAATGACATAGCGCGCAACATCAAGCTACTCGCCAAAGAACTCGTTGATCTTTTGCTCGTCGACGCCGAAGAACCACGTCAGGACAAAGCCGGCGGCATAGGCAAGCAACATAGCGGCAACGTAGCCGAGCTGCTGGCCGGGAACGACAATCAGCAGGCCAAACAGACCGGAAACGCCCTGAGAAACCGTGCCGATGTGAAGCAGTGCCGCGAGCGCACCGCCAAATCCGGCACCCAAGCAGGCCGTCACAAACGGGCGGACAAGCGGCAGCGTAACGGCATACATCAGAGGCTCGCCAACGCCCAGGATGCCAACGGGAATGGACTCTGCGACATACTTCTTAAGCTTGGCGTTCTTGGTCTTAAAGTACAGCGCCAGACCGGCACCGACCTGGCCGCCGCCAGCCATCATAAGGATGGGCAGCAGGTAGTTGATGCCCTTGGTAGCGCCGTCGGGATCGTTGAGCATAGCGTGGATCGGCGTAAGTGCCTGATGCAGGCCAACGGACACCAGCGGCAAGAAACCTGCCGACAGGATATAGCCGCCCAGAACGCCCAGCTTCTCAAAGATAAAGGTGAGGACGCTAAAGATCGCGGTCGTCAGCCAAGCGCCAACCGGCTGGATGACAAGCATCAAAGCAAAGGCGCCGATGATGAGCACCAGCAGCGGGGACAGGAACGTATCGAGCGCGTTGGGCATGACCTTGCGAATCTGACGCTCCATCCAGGCGAAAAATGCACCTGCGATGAGAGCTGCGATCATGCCGCCCGCGGCGGGATTGTACTGTGCATTGGTGAGCGGCAGCAGAATAGCGGTGCTGGGATCGGCGGCGCCAGGCGCGAGCAGAGGCATAGCACTGTTAGCGATGCACATCATGCCGGCAATACCGCCCAACGCAGCGGAGCCACCAAACTCGCGCGCCGCGTTATAGCCCACCAAAATGGGCAGATAGGCAAAGAGGGCCCAGCCCATGGAGCGAATACCCTGATACCACCACTCACCTGCAAGCGCACCGGCCGTCGAGACATTAATGACGTTGCAGATACCGTTGATAAGGCCAGCCGCAATAATGCCGGGAAGCAGGGCAACAAAGACATTGGAAATCTTCTTGAGGAAGGCCTGAACCGGCTTGGACTCGTACTTGGCCTTCTGCGCGGCCTTGTTTGTGGCCGCAGCGTCAACCACACTCTCGTCGGCAACGCCTTTCGCAAGGCCGGTGAGCTTGGAGAATTCCTCGAGCACCTTATTCACCTTGCCCGGACCCAGCACGATCTGCATCGTGTCGTCCTCGACCAGGCCCATTACGCCATCGAGTGCCTTAATACCCTCCGTGTCGACGTTGCCCGTATCTTTGACGGTCACGCGCAGACGCGTCATGCACGCCGCGTTTGCCAGCACGTTGTCTTTACCGCCCAAAAGGTCCAGCAGCTTTTGAGCCAGCTCTTTGTTCGTCATAACTCCTCCTTGTATTGGGTATCTCTTCTTGATGTCATATCTGCTCACGCCGTGCACCTATTGGGCATCGGCATTGCTCTTCTCATGGCCACTCACCGCAGCACGGACATGGCCGCGCGCCCGCTCAAGAGCCACCGCAGCCTGCTCGGCATCGCAGCCCAGCAGCACCGAGACAATAGCGGTTTTAACGTGGCCGCCGGCACACGCAAGTGCCCGAACAGCGCGCTCGCGTGTGCAGCCGGTTGCTTCCATCACGATGTTCTGGCCGCGCACCACCAGCTTTTCGTTCGTTTGCTGCACATCGACCATCAAGTTTTGGTACACCTTGCCAATCTTGACCATGGCACCGGTCGAAATCATATTGAGAATGAGCTTTTGGACCGTTCCCGCCTTGAGCCTCGTTGAGCCGGTAAGCACCTCGGGGCCGGGCACGGGCTCTATGGCAAGATCTGCGTCCTCCCCGATCCTCGACCCCTGGTTGCAGGCGATAGCAATGGTCTTGCACCCGGTTGCCTTGGCGTACGCGAGGCCGCCCACCACATAGGGGGTACGACCGCTTGCCGCCAAACCAACGACGAGATCCTTGGAGGAGAGCCCATGTTCCCGCAGGTCACTCGCGCCAAGTTCCTCGCTATCCTCGGCACCTTCGACAGCCTTGATAAACGCCCTCTCGCCTCCGGCAATGAGTCCGACAATCAAATCGGGCGATACGCCAAACGTGGGTGGGCACTCCGACGCGTCGAGCACGCCCAAACGACCGCTCGTGCCCGCGCCCATATAAAAGACGCGTCCGCCGCGCTCGAGCGCCTCGGCAGCCCAGTCGATTGCCGTGGCAACCTGGGGCAACACTTTCGTGACCGATTGGACGGCGCGAAGATCCTCATCGTTCATCGTCGTGACGATTTGCAGCGATGTCATCGTGTCGAGGTCCATTGACTTTTGATTTCGCTGTTCTGTCGTGAATTTTGTTAAATCGAGCATTTTGTTCACCTCATCTTTCCTGTTTCTCGATGTAGTTTTGCTTGATGACATGCGTCGCCCGTTCGTAATCGCTCGCAACGTAAGCAGCGTAGAGGGCATCGACAACCATAAGCTGAGCCATACGCGAGGCCATGGCACCGCTGCGGACCAAGGGCTCGCTTGCAGCAACGCCGAGCACGGCATCGGCCATGGTGGCAAGCTTGGACGATCCATCTACTTTGGTCACGGCCACAACGGGACAGTTGTGGCGTTGGGCCTCGGCGGTGCAGTCCAGTACTTCTTGCGTTAAGCCCGAGTAGCTAAAAGCAATGCCGATATCGCCTTCGTGCATGTTCTTGGCGCACAAGAGTTGGTCGTGCCAGTCATCGTACAGATGGCATTCCTTGTCGACACGCATGAGCTTTTGTGCCAGATCGTGTGCAACCAAGCGAGAAGCACCAATACCGAACAGATTGACCATGCGCGCCCGCTTAAGATAGGCTGCACATCGTTCCAAAACGGTGTAATCGAGTGTTCGCGCCGTCGCCTCGATCGTGCGCACGTTGCTTTTCATCACCTTCCCCACGATACGTTCGACGCTGTCATCAATGGAGATGTCCTCGAGGGCAACGTCCTTTCTGTCGCCCAGGAGCGCAAGTTCGGCAATCAGTTCGCGCTGGAACTCCTTGTAGCCCGCAAAACCCAAGCGCTTGCAAAAGCGCAAAATGCTCGAGGGCGAGGAGAACGTGGCATCGGCAAGACCGCGGACGGACAGCCCGACCACCTCATGCGGATGAGCACTCACGTATGCGATGACATTGCGCTCCGCCGGACTTGCGCTGAGCTCACGCTCGCTAAGCCTTAAAAGCAATCCGTTTGCCATCTCAAACACCTCCGTTGAGAAGAATTAAAGACCAACGAACGATTCGTACCGGATATAAACAGCTTTTACGGTACATTGTGCCGCATCATGGCGCACAAAGGGCGGGCATTCTACCACTCGCCCCTCAAATCCGACCGCTCGGAAATACGCGCGACACAAAATGATTCATCAAGGTCGCATTATTCGTAACAGGGTTGTTAACAGCGTCTCGCGTGGGCGCCAATGGGACAGGTCGTGCGCCGAGCCAGCGCGGTCGCCAGCAGCACCAACAGCATGGCGGTGACGTAGCCCGCGGCGTCAAAGCCTAAGTCGATAACGTCGAAATGCCTTCCGGGAACAAAAATCTTATGCACCTGATCGCCGACGGAGCAAACGGCGCAAAAGGTCAGGACGGGCACGCACCGCAATCGAGCGGGCGACACGCACTTATCCAAGCACACCGCCGCCAACGAGGCAAACAGCCCAACAAAGAAGAACTCTACGGTATGGGCGACACGACGGATGTTGGTGCCCATCCATATGCGAACGGGGGCAAGCGGGTCGGGGTGGGCGGCGGTAGTCGCTGAGTCCGCGTCCCCGGCTCCTCTACTCCGTCTCGCGCATCCAGCGATCGAAGGTCCCCACGCACACACCTAGGCGCTTTGCCGCCTGACTCCGGGTAATATTGCCCGCCTCATAGATATCGCGCACTCGTTCAAATTGCGGAGGGCACGGCTTGCGGGGTCGACCAAAACGCACGCCGCGCGCCCGCGCCGCCGCGATTCCCTCCGCCTGACGACGGTGGATGTTCTCTCGTTCCACCTGCGCCACATAGCTCAACAGCTGTAAAACGATATCGGCGATCAGCGTGCTGGTCACATCCGATCCGCCGCAATCTCTCGCACGCGTATCGAGCAACGGCATGTCCAGCACAACGATGGCCGCACCAAGTTCCTTGGTTATACGACGCCATTCCTCGAGTATCTCGCTGTAGTTTCGGCCCAGCCGATCGATGGAAAGCACCACCAACACGTCGCCGGAAGCCAAGGCATGAAGCAATTCCCGATACTGTGGGCGATCAAAGTCCTTACCGCTCGCACGGTCGGCAAAGACATTCGCAGGCTCCACACCATAGGCGCTCAGCGCATCCAACTGGCGATTCAAATTTTGATCACGCGTGCTCACCCGCGCATACCCATATACCGTTGCCACAACATCCCCGCTTTCTCGTAACCCTGCCAAAAAGGGACAGGTTTATTTTGGTAGGTCCTATCTCCCAAAAGCATATGAAGAAGCGGCCGGGCTCGTGGCAGGGCAATCAAGAGTCACGCAAAGAGGGCGGCCCCGAAAGACCGCCCTCTACGCTCTGCCGATACTCACTGCGTGCCGGTTAATGAATGAGCTTAAAGTCCAAATGTCCGCGTGTAGTGTTGACGCGCGAGACCTCGATAATCACGCGCTGGCCCAGCTCAAAACGACGCCCCGTGTCGGCACCCGTCAACGTGAGCGCGTCCTCGTCAAACTCAAACCACTCGTTACCCAAGCTCTTAATGGAAACCAGTCCCTCAACCTGCGTTAGATCAAGGCGCACGAATAGCCCCATGTTGCTGACCCACGAGACCGTTCCGGTATAGCGCTCGCCCAGGCGGTCCTCGTAGTACTGCGCAATCTTGATTTTTTGCGTCGCATGGCTGGCAGCGTCGGCCGCACGCTCGGCGTCGCTGCACGCGCGGCAGATTTGCGGCAGGATGCGCGGAAGCGACTCTCTGCCTTTTCCGATCAGCCTCGGCGTACGCACCAAGGCGTCTTTTCCACCCAGCTGCTCGTATGCCAGCTGCAGCTTGAGCACGCGATGCACCACCAGATCGGGATAACGGCGAATGGGGCTTGTAAAGTGGCAGTAGCACGGCGCGGCGAGCGCAAAGTGACCCTCGTTGCGCGGCTTGTACAACGCACGCTGCATGCTGCGCAAAAGGAGCGTGTTGACGAGCGGCGCGTTAGCCGTGCCGGCAGCGGCATCAACCGTCGCCTGCAACTCGTCGGGATTTCCCAGAGCAATGCCCGCCGCACGGCGATCATCGATGATGCCGAGCTGCGCCAGCGCCACGGCAGCACCGTGCAGACTGTCGGGGCTGGGGTCATCGTGCACGCGATAGCATGCCTCGATATCGCGGTCGGCCAGCCACTCGGCAACGCACTCGTTAGCCAGCAGCATTGCCTCCTCAATAAGCGAGGTTGCGCAGGAACGCTCGCGCGCCACAATCTGCACGGGCACGCCGTCCTCGTCCAGCAGCGCGCGAATCTCGGCCGTATCGAAGTCGACCGAGCCGCGTGCGCGACGTATGCGACGCCGAAGCTCCGCGAGTTCGTTTGCGGCGACCAGGAAATCGGCCAGGTCAACGTTACAGCTGCGAGCAGTGTCCTCGCACGCGAGCCCGCGCTCAAGCGCTTTCTCGCGCGAGGCTTCGGCCGCAGCGACATCCTCCGCAGCGCCCTCCAACACGGAGTACTCAACTGCGCCGGCACGTACCAGCAGCGCCTCGGCGCCGTCATAGTCCATACGCACACGCGAACGAATCACACTGGGATAGGGATCGTAATGGCGCACACGGCCCCGCGCGTCGAGCTCGATGTCGACGGTAAACGCCAGGCGATCCTCATCGGGGCGCAGGGAACACAGGTCACAGGACAGGCGCTCGGGCAGCATGGGGAGCACACGGTCGGCAAGGTATACCGACGTCGTGCGATGGCGGGCCTCCAGGTCGATATGTCCGTCCCAGGCAACATAGTGCGAAACATCGGCGATATGCACGCCCAGCTTATAGCCGCCCTCGGGCGTGCGCTCGAGCGAGATGGCATCGTCAAAGTCGCGCGCATCAACCGGGTCGATGGTGATGACAAAGCGATCGCGCAGGTCACGACGAAGCGGATCTTTAAGCGCTGCAGTCACGTCGAGCGAAAGCGCCTCTGCCTCTGCCAGCGCCGCCTCGGGATAGCTGTCGGTATAGCCATAGCGTGCCATAACATATTGGACGCCCAGATCGGGCGCATCGTCACCGCCGATACGGCGCTCAAGAGTCACCGTGCCCGACTCCAAGCGCGTCGGGTAGGTCAGAATGTGCGCGACGACGACATCGCCAGGATGCACGCCCAGGCGCTCCGCCGAAGTGTCCTCGGGCAAAATAAAGAAATCGGCTTTGAGACGCGAATCGAGCGGCTCGATCACGCCAAGCGGGCCGGCCGTCTGATACGTACCCACCACGCTGATGGCGGCACGCTCGATAACGCCATCGATCACGGCACGACGATCCCCGCGCGGGCCCGCCTTGATACTTACGGCCACGGTATCGCCGTCCATAATCTCACGCTTACCGCGACCCATAACCTTGTAATCGCCGTTGTCGGTCACGACATAAGCGCTGTGCTCATGGAGCTGCACGCGGCCAGTCATGCTCGGACGACGCTCGCTGCGCACCGGCCCGCGTTTATTGCGTGCGCTACGCTTATGTTTGTTATTGCGCCCCATGGCGCCTCCTTACTATCGATAGCCGCTTACACCCCAAGAGTCTACCCAAATGATCCCAAGGGGACGGCAGGATTGCGGATCACTCGAATCGAACGGCCCCCAAGTGATCCGTTTTCCTCCGTCCCCAGGGGATCAAAAAACGGGCCGCCCCTGGAAAGGGACGACCCGTTGCAGACGGCATATCCGCAGCGCTTACACGCGCAGATAACGGCGCATGGCGATGGCAGAGCCAAAGAGGCCGATGAGCACGCCGACAAGAATCAGTGCGGCGTAGGTCACCAGATAGTACTGCATCGGCAGCGCAAACGACATCCAGCCGACGCTCGCCTGCAGGCGCGGAATCATCAGATTGCGCAGCAGCTCCAAAACACCGATGGAAAGCAGCGAGCCCAGAATGGCCTGCAGCACGCCCTCGGTAATGAACGGCCCGCGAATGAAGCCGTTGCTGGCGCCCACCAGGCGCATAATCGCAATCTCGCGACGACGCGCCGTAATGGACAGGCGAATCGTGTTGTTGATAAAGATGAACGCGATAAAGGTCAGCAGGCCGACGAGCACCACGGCGGCGATACGGATGTAGTTGGTCACCTGGAACAGGCGGCTCACTTCCTCCTGGCCATACAGCACGCTCGCGTTGACGTCGCCGTCGTCCGCGATCTTTTGGAAGTCGGCGTTCTTCTTGAGCTTCTTGGCCGTGCTCTCGACCTGAGACGGATCGTCCATCTCAATCGCAAACGAGGCGGGCAGCGGGTTCTGGCCGTCGAGTGCACTCATGGTGGCGTCGGCGTTGCCCGACATCTTGCTCGTGTACTCGGCCAGCGCGTCGTCCTTATCCTTATAGGTCACGGACTTGACGTTGCTCCACGTCTTGAGCTCGGCCTCAAAGGCCTGAACATCTGCCTGATCGGCGTCATCGCTAATAAAGGCATTGATGACAACCTGATCCTCGACGGTACCGATCACGGAGTTCAGCATCGCGGAACCCATAATGAACAGGCCGATGATAAACAGCGAAAGGAAGATCGTGATGACGGCGCCGAGCGAGGTGGTCCAGTTACGGAAGAAGTGGCTGATAGCCTCTTTGAGCGAATAGCCCACGTTAGTTGGTGCCATAGTTGCCGTAACCTCCCCTCTCCTGGTCGCGGATTACGTGGCCGCCCTCGAGGGCGATCACGCGACGGTGCATGCTATCGACCATCTCGCGGTCGTGCGTGGCGACGATCACGGTGGTGCCGGTACGGTTAATGCGCTCGAGCAGCTTCATGATGCCCAGCGAAATCGCGGGGTCGAGGTTGCCCGTAGGCTCGTCGCAAATAAGCAGCGGCGGACGGTTGACCATAGCGCGGGCAACGGCGACACGCTGCTGCTCGCCACCGGACAGCTGATCGGGCAGAGAGTCCATCTGATCGGCCAGGCCGACCAGGCGAAGCACCTCGGGCACCTGGCTGCGAATGACGCCCTTGGGCTTGCCGATGCACTGCAGGGCAAACGCCACGTTTTCGTAGGCGGTCTTCTGCGGCAGGAGCTTAAAGTCCTGGAACACGGCACCGATCTGGCGACGCAAGAACGGAACTTTGCGGTTCTTGATCTTCATGAGGTCCTGGCCGGCGACCAAAATGCGGCCGCTCGTCGGCTTGACGTCGCGGTTGAGCGTCGAAAGCAGCGTGGTCTTACCCGAGCCGGAGTGACCGACCAGGAAGACAAACTCGCCAGGATAGATCTCGATGTTGATGTCGTCGAGCGCGGGCTTGTTGGGCTGTGCCGGGTAGATTTTGGTGACGTGCTCCATGAGGATGACGGGCTCGACACCGGCCTGCTTGGCCATCTTCTTGCGGCTGGCCTGCGGATCGATGGGCGCAAACACCGACGTAAAGTCGGGATTGTTGAGCGCATTGTCGAGGCTTGCGACCTCGGCGGCCTGATCGCTCTCGACTACGGGAGCCGCGGGCTGCGTAGGATCGGGAATACCGGCAAAAAGACCGGACTGCGCAGGCTGTGGCGCCGGAGTCGCAGGAGCCATGGGGTCGGGAATACCGGCCATGACAGGCTGCGGCGCGACAGCGTCCGCCTGGGGCTGATCCACGCGAGCGGTCACCTTCTGCACGGGCTCAAAACCCGCGGCCTCGGAAAGCTCGACATCATTGGTGGGATTGTAGGCAAAGGGATCTGACGCCGGCTGTGCCTGATCTGCCGGCTGTGCGGGGATCGGGCTAAACAGCTGATCCTCTGAATCCGGGGTGGCGAAACGAGTGCCCGCGGCGCCTGGCTGCGTCTTGGGGGCGTCATCGCCCGCACCGGAGGTACGGAAGTGGTTACCCACTGGTGCTCCTTATCGTCGTACGTTTAAACTACATGAGCGTTTTGTATTTTAGCAGCATTAGCTTTGCTGCACATAAGAAGCATGGCGGGGTTTTGATCTCACCGGCCGCGCACAGGGTTACCTCCCAAATCGTCCTCGGACATGTCGGAGTCCCCGCTGTGCGCTTCGCGCTGCGGGGACTCCTCCGTCCTGCGGAAAGATTTGGGAGGTAACCCTGTGCGCGGCCTGCGGCTACTAAGGGGCCGCCGCACCAACTTGAGATGCTGCGCACACAAAGTTGGGAGGGTCTGAATTGCACTTTTTTGTGCTGGGCCCTTATCCCAATAGAAATCCTGCTTGATACGGCCTCTTTAAAAGTTGCGGTGAAATAGGGACTGTTTTAGCAGTTAAAAGCCCTAATCAGTCCTTATTTCACCGCAACTTATATTGGGGCTCATTGTTGCGCAACTCGGAATTGGATTGTCGATTTACAGTGGCCTCAATGGGAACGCCTATGGTTGTGGGGGCCAGTATGAATTGTCCTTATTGTGGAGCTGAGTTGCGCGATGGCGTGAGGTACTGCACAGCGTGCGGGACTGCCGTCAATGGCATCTCTGCTGATTCTGAGCTTCGGGTAAAGCCTCGGAACCACGTTGCGGTCATCCTTACCTGCATGCTGGTAATTGGCATTGTCGGCGGTAGCTGTATGGGCCTTCATCTGCGGCAGGTGTTGTCGCACTTCGTATCCGCCCATTCGGAGCACGCCATTGTGCTGGATGTCGCGGCTGCGGGCTGGGACACCGATAACGGGGCATCGCGCGTTCCGATACATATTACGGGCAAGACCATCGGCGGAATAACGGTCGACAGGATTGAGTTCGTCGCCTCCGATGGCTCTGGCATCAATCTCATACAAGGTGTCTACACGCTCGAGGCAGCAGGTTCCCCTATCGCTGCGGATGGCACGATCTATCAAATTCCATGCACGAGTGCCACACTCGTCCTCGATGATGCCTTTGCCATGGGTGAAACGATCGATCTGGCCGAGCTTGCAGAACAGGATTCGATTCTCACCTTCTGCCCCATTGATGCCGCCGATGTGACCAATGACGAAATCTATGATGCCGCTTTGCTCGCCATGACATACCGAGGCAGCGATGCCCCCGATGTCGCCGCACTGTGCCAAGCCGCAATCAATCGTCGCGATGGAGCCAGCACAAGCGGGAACGCCTTCGGAAGTTGCGGTGAAATGCGGATTAATTGAGCCTTTAGGCTGGCAAAACAGTCCTTATTTCACCGCAACTGAAACAGGGGCGCCCTCCAAGAGAGCGCCCCTGCCGGGTTTCCATAGTACTGGCGAAGCAGTCCTTGAGATCCGCCTTGCCTTATGCCAGGAACTCCTTGGTGGTCGCCACGATGTTGGCGGCGTCCAGGCCGTACCTGTGCAGGAGCTCGGCACCCGGACCGGACTCGCCGAACGTGTCGTTGACGCCGATCTTCTTGAGCGGCGTCGGGCACTGCTCGCACAGGACATCGGCAACGGCGCTGCCCAGGCCGCCGATCACGGAGTGCTCCTCGACGGTCACGACGCGACCGGTCTTGGTGGCGCTCTTGACGATCAGGTCAGCGTCGATGGGCTTAATGGTGTGCATGTTGATGACCTCGGCGTCGATACCCTCGGCAGCAAGCTGCTCGGCAGCCTCGAGGGCCTCGCCGACCATCAGGCCGCAGGCAATGATGGTAACGTCGGCGCCCTCGCGCATGATGATGCCCTTGCCCAGTTCAAACTTGTAGGTCTCGGGGTCATTAATGACCGGCGAGGCCAGACGGGCAAAGCGCATGTACACAGGGCCGTCGCACTCGTAGGCGGCGCGCGTCACGGCGCGGGCTTCTACGTCGTCAGCGGGAACGATCACGGTCATGCCGGGGATAACGCGCATAAGGGCGATATCCTCGCAGCACTGGTGCGTGGCGCCATCCTCGCCCACCGAGATACCGGCGTGTGTGGCACCGATCTTGACGTTGAGGTGCGGGTAACCGATGGAATTGCGGACCTGCTCAAAGGCGCGGCCGGCGGCAAACATGGCAAAGGTGCTCGCGAAGGCAACGCGGCCGGTGGTTGCGATACCGGCGGCAACACCCATCAGGTTGCTCTCGGCGATGCCCACATCGAAGAAACGATCGGGACAGGCGGCCTTAAACTTGCCGGTCTGCGTGGCGGCGGCCAGGTCGGCGTCGAGGACCACAAAGTCATCGTGCTCGTTGGCGAGCTCGACGAGGGCCTCGCCGTAGCTTACGCGCGTGGCGATTTTCTTGACGTCTGCCATCCTAGAGCTCCTCTCCGGCGGCCGTGAGCTCTGCCATGGCCTGCTCAAACTGTTCATCGTTGGGGGCCTTGCCGTGCCAACCAACCTGGTTCTCCATAAAGGAGACGCCCTTGCCCTTTGTGGTCTCGGCGATAATGGCGGTCGGCTGACCCTTGGTGGCGCGAGCCTCGGCAAAAGCGGCGCGAATCTGATCGAAGTCGTTGCCGTCGGCGAGCTCCACCACATGGAACTTAAAGGCGCGGAACTTGTCGGCGAGCGGCATGGGGTCGTTGACCTCCTCGACGGGGCCATCGATCTGCAGACCGTTGTGGTCGACGATCACGCAGAGGTTGTCGAGCTGCTGGTTGCCGGCAAACATGGCGGCCTCCCAGACCTGGCCTTCCTCGCTCTCACCATCGCCCAGCAGGGCGTACGTGCGGTAAGTATCGCCCCAGTGCTTAGCGGCAACGGCCATGCCCACGGCGGCGGAAATGCCCTGGCCGAGCGAGCCAGTGGACATGTCGACGCCCGGGGTGTCGTTCATGTTGGGGTGACCCTGCAGGTGGCTGCCGATGTGGCGCAGCGTCTCGAGATCCTCCTTGGGGAAGAACCCGCGCTCGGCGAGCACGGCGTACAGGCCCGGAGCGCAATGGCCCTTGGAAAGCACAAAGCGGTCGCGATCGGCCTTGCGGGGATCGGCCGGGTCGACGTTCATTTCCTCAAAGTACAAATAGGTCATGATGTCGGCAGCGCCGAGCGAACCGCCCGGATGGCCAGACTTGGCAGCGTGCACGCCGGTGACGATGCCCTTCCTTACCTCGTTGGCAACCTTTTTGAGCTCTTCGTCGCTCATTGTGCCTTCCTTTCATCCTCTTAAGACAAGATGCGCACGGCACCGAAGGTAATCCCAACACAGCCGCAATGCACGTACGTCATTCATTATGCTGGAAACCGATGGCTTTACCAGAGTATTTATCATTATTTGAACAATTGAGCAGGCAGAATCGCTGATGAAACGGTTTACCAATGTGAACGTCTTTTGGATGGAACGTAGTCGGCCCTACGCGTTAATATCCTTGAATCCCTCACCGAAGGCTTCCGTAACGTCGGCGACCGTCACAATTGCGCGAGGATCGCGCTCACGCACGATCGTTTTGAGGGTGTTGAGCTCTCGACGGCTAACGATCACCATGATCACCGGCTTCTCGACGCCCGAATACATACCAGTCGCCTTTAATTTGGTGCAGCCGCGTCCCAGACCATACATGATGTCGGCCGCGATATCGGGAAAATTCTCCGAGATGATAAGTACCATACGGCGCTTATTGCCGCCATCGACCACAGCATCGATCACATAACCGCTAATGACCATCGAAAGGCCTGCATACAGCGCGTTTTCGACCGAGAATACCGGGGCCGAGAGCGCGCACACGGCAACGTCGATCGCCATGACGGTCGAGCCCACCGGCAGCGAGGTGTTACGCGAGATGATTTGGCCAATCGTGTCCGAGCCGCCGGTGTTGGCGCCGGCGCGCAACACCATGCCGTAACCGATGCCCGTGATAATGCCGCCCCACATAGCGGGAAGCATCAGGTCTGCATGTGCCAGAGGCGCTACAAACGGGGCAAACAGATCGGTAAAGAAGCCCAGCAGCACAAAGCCCGTCGCCGTCTGCACTACATAGAACATGCCGCCCTCGCGCATAACGATCAGCAGCAGCAAGGCATTCATCACGATGGTCTGGATACCGACAGGAAGCGACACGCCTCGCGCTGCGCCGACTGCCTGGATAATCGTCGCAAGGCCCGTAACGCCACCGGCTGCAAGACCGTTGGGAATCAAAAACAGGTCGGTCGCGATGGCGGCCAAGGCACACCCCAACATGATCTGGGGTAGATCGTGAAAGAAGTTCATCGAAAGAATGCGCTTGATGTCCAGACGATATGCCCATGCTGCCTCCTTCCAAAAAAGCGCACCCCTCGGATGCGTTTGAACTTCTTCAGTATTCGATTCTACCGATTCGCCAAACAAAAACCACCCTGTGCAGGGTATGTTCTGGATACAAAACCACCCTGCTCGGAGGGTTTTAATCCATTTCCACATAAACTGAGCGGTTTATGCAGACGGGGCCTCCGCGTCAGCGTTGCCGGTAGCCCAACGGTGATAGCCAATCACAAATGGATCCAGATCGCCGTCGTCAAGAACGGCCTCGACGTTGCTGGTCTCCACGCCCGTGCGCAGGTCCTTAACCATCTGGTACGGGTAGAGCACGTAGCTGCGGATTTGGTTGCCAAAACCAATTGTGGTCTTGGGCCCGCGAATCTCATCCAGGGCCTCGGCGCGCTTTTCGAGCTCAATCTCGTACAGGCGCGCCTTGAGGATCTGCATGCACGCGGCCTTGTTTTGAATCTGGCTGCGCTCGTTTTGACACGTGACCACGATACCGCTGGGGAAATGCGTTACGCGCACGGCGGAGTCGGTGGTGTTGACACCCTGGCCGCCCGGGCCGCTTGCATGGTACACGTCGACGCGAATGTCATCGGGGCTAATCTCGATATCGATATCGTCGGGCAGCACCGGAATGACCTCGACGCCGGCAAACGTAGTCTGGCGGCGCTTCTTGTCGTCGGTGGGGCTAATGCGCACCAGGCGGTGAACACCGGCCTCGGCACGAAGCATGCCAAAGGCATCCTTGCCTTCGACGGTAAAGGTCGCGCGATCGATGCCGATAACCTCGGCCGCGGGGCAATCGTTGATGGTGACCTTCCAACCGCGGCGCTGGCAGTACTTCATGTACATCTTAAAGAGCATGAAGGTCCAATCCTGGGCCTCCAAGCCACCCTGCCCGGGCTTGATGGTCACAATTGCGTCACCGTGATCGAACTCGCCGGTAAACCAGCTCGCAAGCTCAAGCTCGTCGATGGCGCGGGAAAGCCGCTCCGCCGTGGCGGCAGCCTCCTCACGCAGCGCGGCAGCATCGGGGTCATCGCCCATTTCCTCGGCAAGCTCCAGCGCGGCGCGAGCATCGGAAAGCTCACCGCGCGCCGTATCCACGGCGGCGATGTCCTCCTTGGCGCGTGCAATCTCCTCCATCGTGGCGCGAGCGGCATCGGCATCGTCCCAAAAGCCCGGGGCGACGCTTTTGGCCTCGAGCTCCGCCACGCGGGCGCGCTTCTCGTCCAAATGGAGATACGACTCGACCTCGCCGAGTCGGTCCGCAAACGCGTCCAACTCGGCGGGAGTTACCTCTAGAGTCTCGGCCATTAACGATTCCTGCCGTGGCAGTACTTAAACTTCTTACCGCTACCGCAAGGGCACAGGTCGTTGCGGCCCACGTTGACATAGGGGTCATCGCTCTCGGACTTGCGATAGGTCGTCACCTTGCCACCGTTGTTAACGGCAGCCGGACCACCCTGGACGGCGGTGCGGGCCTGCACCTGAGCCTGCTTGCGCAGTACCGAATCGCTGTTGTCGCCATCGACCTCGGCGGGACCAGAGAAGCGCGCACCCTTAAGGGCGGGGTCCTCCTTGTGCTCCACAGCCTGCGGGGCAGCTTTGAGCTCAATGCGCAGAACAGTGCGCAGGTAATCCTCGTACATGGTATCGACGAGTATCTGGAACGCGCCGTAGGCCTCGGTCTTGTACTCAACCAGCGGGTCGCGCTGGCCAAAGCCGCGCAGGCCGATACCGGTCTTGAGGTAGTCCATCTCCTGCAGGTAGTTCATCCAACGCGTATCGATTACGCGCAGCATGACCTGGGTATTGAGCTCGCGCATCAGGTCCTCGCCCAGGCGCTCGGCCTTCATGTTGTAGCACTTCTCAACATAAGCCAAGACATCGGCGGCCAGGGCCTCAAAGTCCTCGTCGGGGAACTGAGGGGTATCGATATGCCCGGTCAGCTCGACGACCCATTTGCGCAGACCCTCAAGATCGCGCTCGCCCTCGTGGCTGTCCTTGGTGCAGAACTCCTGCACACAGCGGTACACGGTATCGTGCATGACCTCGGTGATGTGGTCGGTCAGGTCCTTGCCGTCCAAAATCTTGTTGCGCTCGGCGTAGATGACCTGGCGCTGCTTGTTCATGACGTCGTCGTACTCAAGAACGCTCTTACGCATGGAGAAGTTGATGCTCTCGACCTTGTGCTGGGCATTCTCGACGGCCTTGGAAATGATCTTGTGCTGGATGGGCATGTCGTCGCCCATGTCGGCCGTAACCATCATCTTGGAGACGCGGTCCATCCTGTCGCCGCCGAACAGGCGCATGAGGTCATCCTCGAGTGACAGGTAGAACTGGGTCTCGCCCGGATCGCCCTGACGACCGGAACGGCCACGCAGCTGGTTGTCGATACGGCGGGACTCATGGCGCTCGGTGCCGATAACGGTCAGGCCGCCGGCGGCAAGCACGCGCTCGCGCTCGGCCTTGCAGGTCTCCTTGGCCTCGGCGTTAAACTGCTCGAGCTGCTCGGGCGTCACGTCCTCCATGGTCAGGCCCTCGTGCTCCAGGCGCTCGCGCACCAGCTCGTCGGGGTTGCCGCCCAGCAAGATGTCTGTACCACGGCCGGCCATGTTGGTAGCGATGGTCACGGCGCCATAGCGACCAGCCTGGGCCACGATATGGGCCTCGCGCTCGTGGTGCTTGGCGTTGAGGACCTCGTGCGCGATACCGCGCTTAGTGAGGGCGGCGGACAGTTTCTCGGAGCTCTCGATGGAGACGGTGCCCACCAGGACCGGCTGGCCCTTGGCGTGACGACGCTCAACGTCGTCGGCAACGGCGTTGTACTTGGCCTGGATGGTGCGGTAGACCAGGTCCTCGTGGTCAACACGCTGCACGGGCTTGTTGGGGGGAATGACCTCGACGGGCAGCTTGTAGATCTCGCGGAACTCGGCGTCCTCGGTGAGCGCCGTACCGGTCATGCCGGAGAGCTTATCATACAGGCGGAAGTAGTTCTGCAGGGTGATGGTGGCAAGGGTCTGGTTCTCCTCGCGCACGAGCACGCCCTCTTTGGCCTCGATGGCCTGGTGCAGGCCCTCGGAATAGCGGCGACCCTCCATGATACGACCGGTGAACTCGTCGACGATCTTGACCTCGCCGTTGGTGACCACGTACTGCTTGTCGCGGTGGAACATGTACTGGGCCTTCAGCGCCTGCTGCAGGTGGTTGACCAGCTGGCCGGAGAGATCGGCATAGATGTCATCGATACCCAGGCGGCGCTCAATCTTCTTAAGACCGCGCTCGGTGGCGGCGATGGTGTGCTTGGCCTCGTCCATGACGAAGTCGCCCGTGGGCTCCACGTCCTCGGTGGCGGTGAGCATGTCGTGCGAGACGTCCTCACCGCGCTCAAGGCCGCGCACGGCGCGCGCGAAGTCCTTGTAAGTGCTGGCGGACTTGGTGCCGGCGCCCGAGATGATGAGCGGCGTTCTGGCCTCGTCGATCAGGATGGAGTCGACCTCGTCGACGATGGCGTAGCTGTGGCCGCGCTGAACACGCTGCTCGGGGCGGGTAACCATGTTGTCGCGCAGATAATCGAAACCGAACTCGGAGTTGGTGCCGTACGTGACGTCGGCCTGGTAGGCTGGGCGCTTCAGCTCGAGCGGCATGTTGTTCTGCAGCAGACCGACGGTCATGCCCAGATACTTGTAGATGCGACCCATCCACTCGGAGTCGCGCTTGGCCAGGTAGTCGTTGACGGTGACGACGTGCACGCCCTTACCGGCGATAGCGTTGAGATAGCCGGCCAGCGTGGAGACGAGGGTCTTGCCTTCGCCGGTCTTCATCTCGGCGATGTGGCCCTCGTGCAGCGCCATGGCGCCGATGAGCTGTACATCAAAGTGACGCATGCCCATGGTGCGCTTGGAAGCTTCGCGCACGGTAGCAAAGGCCTCGGGGAGCATGTCGTCGAGCGACTCGCCGTTGGCGTAGCGCTCACGAAACTTATCGGTCTGGGCGCGGAGCTCCTCCTCGGTCATCTTCTCAAACTGGGGCTCAAGACCGTTGATCTTGTCGACGATCTTGTAGTAGCGCTTCAGGTCCTTATCGGATCCAAAGGACAGCAGCTTTGACATGAATCCCATGTGGTTTTCCTTTTTGGCCATCGCCCGCGGCATGAAACCTTGGACGAGTTAAACACAGATATTTGTACTTTAGCCAAACAAGGCGCCGCCTATGCGGTCGACACGCTCGACCACGTAATAACTACGACAGCCTGCCAAAAAGGGACTGGTTTATTTTGGCAGCTTTTATCTGGGAAAACGCTGCCTCTCTGCCATTTGGTGCAAATCAACCTGTCCCATTCGCACCAACCTGGTGCAATGGGAACGGGTTAGCTTGCACCAATAAAAAGAAAAGGGCCGCGCACCCAAACGGATGCGCGACCCTTATGCCATGAATGCGAGTGTTTCCGCGGCGAGCTATTTACTCAGCAGCCTCGGCGGTCTCGGCCTCGGCAGCGACCTCCTCGACGGGAGCCTCTGCGGGAGCCTCGGCGGCCTGCTTGGCAGCCTCCTCGGCAAACTTAGCGGCACGCTTAGCCTTCTCGGCAGCCTTAGCCTCAGCGGCGGCCTTGCGAGCGGCCTCGGCCTCAGCAGCCTTGGCGGCCTTGGCAGCCTTGGCCTCCTCAGCCTTCTTGAGCTGGGCGGCAGCGGCGCCACCGAACTTGTCGGCGAAGCGCTGGACGCGTCCACCGGTGTCGACGAACTTCTGCTGGCCGGTGTAGAACGGGTGGCACTCGTTGCAAAGCTCGACCTTCATCTCGGACACGGTAGCGTGCGTCTTGAAGGTGTTGCCGCAGGAGCACGTCACCGTGCACTCGACATACTGGGGATGGATACCCTGCTTCATGGTAGGACTCCTTATTAGTCAGGCGCTGGTTACCGATCAGCGCATAAGGCGTCTTGGTTTCCGACCAAGACAACAAACTCGGCTATGATACCACGGCACCGCGCGTCCCACAAAAGGTTCACGGTCTTTGCGTTGTGCATCGCGCCCAAGGCACGGCAGACGACACGACGAATCGCGGCAAACGGGCGCCTTTGCCCCTTCTCCCATGTTGCAGACGTGTAACGCCGCAGCAAAGGTGCCCTTTTTTGCGCCAGACAGGTACAATGATGAACACTGTACCGTAGCGGAGCGCCCCGCGCGCGCCGCAATCACGCGAAAGGGTTTCCCATGGCCGAGATCTCGTCCTCCCGTATCGTCATCACCGTCCTTGGCAAGAACCGCCCCGGCATCGTCGCCGGCGTCACCCGCGTTCTGGGCGAGGCCAACGTCGACATCCGCGACATCACGCAGTCCATTATCGAGGACATCTTCACCATGACCATGCTGGCCGACACCGCCGAGTCCAAGCTCGACTTCGCCGAGCTGCAGAAGGCGCTGGCCGAGGCCGGCGAGCTTTCGGGCGTCAACGTGTCCATCCAGCGCGAGGACGTCTTCAACTTTATGTACCGCCTGTAGCGAGCAAGCCGCTGGGGATAGCCTGACGCGCGCATGCCCATGCAAGTCACCCCGATGCGGCCCGGAGAGGAGCGCGCATGGCCTACGACGCCAAGAAAATCTATTACCGCTTCGACGACCACCTGAGCCGCCTGGTCTTGGATTACGAAGCGAGCCGCCAGATTTCGCCCGAAAGCGAAAATCTCTACTATGGCCTGCCGACTGACCCTTATGACGAGGGCCTATTTGTTGAGCACAATGTCAAGCGCGGCCTGCGCAATGCCGACGGCTCGGGCGTGGTCGCGGGCCTCACTCGCATCTCGGATGTGCACGGCTACAACAAGGTCGACGGTAAGGTCGTGCCCGATCAGGGCAAACTCACGCTTCGTGGCTACAGCATCGAGGATCTGGTCAACAACGCCCAGGCCGAGAACCGCTACGGCTACGAAGAGGTCGCCTATCTGCTCATTACGGGCTCTCTGCCCACCAAGGAAGAGCTTGACGGTTTTTGCGGACGTCTGGGTGCTTTTAGGCACCTGAGCGACGAATACGTCCGCGAGTTCCCCATGACCACGGTGTCGTCGAGCATCATGAATGTGCTTCAGCGCGCCGTGCTGCTGCTCTACGCCTTCGACGCCGAGCCCGACGCCATTACACCCGAGCACGAAATCGATGTCGCCATCTCCATGCTCGCCCGTCTCCCCCGCATCGCCGCCTTCGCGCATATGGCCTCGGTCGCCAAGCGCCGCGGCTCCGAGGTTCATGTACCGCATCCCACGCCCGGTCTCTCCACCGCCGAGACCATCCTGCAGGTGTTGCGCGGCGGCATGGCATTCACCCGCGACGAAGCCATGCTGCTCGACGTGATGCTCATGCTGCATGCCGAGCACGGCGGCGGCAACAACTCCACGTTTGCCTGCCGCGTACTGTCCTCCTCGGCCACCGATCCGTATTCCGCCTACGCCGCGGCCATCGGCTCGCTCAAGGGCCCGCGCCACGGCGGCGCCAACGCCAAGGTCGTGTCCATGCACGAGGACATCCGTGCACATGTCTCCAATTGGGAGGACGAGGACGAGGTCGCAGCCTACCTGGGCAAGATTCTCGACAAGCAGGCCTTCGACGGCACGGGTCTCATCTACGGTATGGGCCACGCCGTCTACACCCTGAGCGACCCGCGCGCCGAGGTCTGCCGCCACTACGCACGTTCGCTCGCTGCCAAGAAAGATCTGGGCGAGGAATTCGCGCTCATCGAGCGCATCGAGCGCCTGGCACCGCAGGTGATGCGCGACCACGGCATGACCAAGCCTATCTGCGCCAACATCGACCTGTACACAGGCTTTATCTACAAGATGCTCGGCGTACCCGAGACGCTTTTTACGCCGCTATTCGCCGTCGCCCGCATGGCCGGCTGGTCGGCACACCGCATGGAAGAGCTCTTCTGCGCGCACCGTATTATTCGCCCGGCCTATCGTCCGGTGATCGAGCCGCTGGAGTACAAGCCGCTCGCCGACCGCTAGGACGCAGACCGTTATAGAACTCGAGCGTGGTCAGGGCATCACCGCCCTCGGCCACGCTTTTTATGCCAGCAGAAAGGGCTGCATCGAATGATTGTTTTTTCCGATATGGATGGAACGCTGTTGACGAGTGACAAGCAGATGAGCGACGCCACCTGGGCGATGCTCGACGAGCTCGCACGTCGCGGCATTGAGTTTGTACCGTGCACGGGACGTCCGCTGTCGGGCATCTTTGAGCCCATCCTCGCCCATCCCGCCGTACACTATGCCGTCTGTGCCAATGGCGCCAGCGTCTGGCAGATCGACGACGATGTGTCCACCGATACCTCGCGCGCAACGCGCATCTTGAGCCGACCGCTCGATTGCGGCATTGCCCATCGCATCCACCGCATCGCCGCCGGCCACGATGTGACCTTCGATATCTTCGCGGATGGGCAGTGCTTCCTCCCCCGCTCGCTCTACGCGCGTCTGGATGAGTTCTGCGGCGGCGACCCCCACATCGCGGCTTCGCTCAAGCGCACACGAACACCGATCGACATGGATATCGACAGCAAGATCGACGAGGTCGAGACGCTCGAACGCATCGCCATGTACTGGCACGACCCGGCCGATCGCGACGCCATCGCGGCGGAGCTCGACACGCTCGGAGGCATTGAGGTCACGCGTTCGTACGCCATGAATATCGAGGTCATGGGCGAGGGCGCCACCAAGGGAACGGCCCTCACGTGGCTATGCGAGCACCTGGGCGAGCGTCTCGCCGACGCTTGGGCGTTCGGCGACAACATCAACGACATCCCCATGCTGCAGACAGCGGGCCACGGCATGGCCATGATCAACGGCGAACCCGAAGACCGCGAGGCCGCCGACGCCATCACCGAATACGACAACGACCACGACGGCGTCGCCCGCACCATCATGGCCGCCCTCGCCTAGCAGCATCAACCCGGCAGGGTAGCTAAGTAGTCGTTGGGGACACTCCTCGCGGGGCGCCGCAAAGACTGTCCCCGGCTGCCGACAGAAAAGGAACGTCTCCATCTGCCGAATTAGGCGAGACTCTCCAGCACGCGACGGAGCTCCTGCTGAACGGCGTGGTCGCGGTTGCAGCCTACGACGCGATCGGCAACCGCTTTGAGCGCGGGGCGCGCGTTTTCCATCGCGCAGCCCGTGCCGACAAAGCGAATGATCTCGTAGTCGTTCATCGAGTCGCCAAACGCCATGACCTCGTCGCGTCCAATGCCGTAGTGTTCCGCGAGCTGCGCGATGCCCGAGGCCTTCGACACACCGGGCTGCATAGCATCGATCCACGCGTTGCCCGAAGGCGCAAAAGTAAAGAGCTGACCAAGTTCGCGCTGTAGCACGTAGGCGCTGTCCATAACGACACCGTCATCGCAAAAGATACTCGCCTTGATGATATTTACGCTGGGATCGGGCAGCTCCCAAATACGCTCGGCATTGGGAAGGTCCTTATCGACCTCACGCACGAACTTGCACTCGTCATCGAGCAGGAAGGACTTGGTTCGGTCAAAGAGCGCAAGATGCAGATTGGGAAACGTCGCGACTGCTTGGGCGAGCTTTCGAATCGCCAGGTGCGAATACACCTCACGGTCTACCATTTTGCCGTCGGCGTAGACTTGGGCACCGTTAGCGGCGACAAAGTCCATCTTGTCGCGAACGGGCGCAAAGAACTCGCACAGGCGATCGTAGCGGCGACCTGACGATGCGGCAAAATGCACGCCATGCTCGTGTAGCGCCAGAATCAGTTCGTAGGTCTCGGGAGGCACCTGGCTGTTTTCGTCAAGCAACGTGCCGTCCATATCGGATGCAATCAGTTTAAACATGGAAAAGCTCCCTTCGGGCTTGTTGGAATCGAACGTGTATCCAATTCCAACGTACCCAAAGGGAGCTCAGGTAAGACTCCGCGGGCGCAAACGTTACAAGGACCTAGCAAATAGCTCACGCGCGTCAGAGGTCCCACGGTCGCAGCGCCAGGCAACACGTCAAAGAGTGTCGCAGGCGACTAGACGTTTAAGAACGTCCCCGATGACTAGTCGGCGTAGGTGAAGGTTGTGACGTCGAACATGCCCTCGGGGCGGATGCGGAGCGTCGGGATAACCGGCAGGGGCAGGAAGATGATGCCCATGATGGGGTCGAGCGGCGGCTCGATGCCCATGGCGCGCGCCTTGACCATAAAGTCGTCGTGCTGCGCGGCGACATCCTCGGCCGTGCCTTCGCTCATCAGGCCGCCGAGCGCCAGCGGGATGCGCGCCACGACCTCGCCGTTGCGCACCAGTACGTGACCGCCCTGGCCCACGGCCTCGACGGCAGCCATCATATCGGCGGCATTGTCGCCCACCACGCATACGTTGTGCGAGTCGTGACCGATCGTCGAGGCGATGGCACCGCCTGTGATGGTGAAGCCACGCACCCAGCCGCGACCGATATGCTTGCCGACAAGACCCAGGCCCGCAGGACCATCACCGTCGGCGCCCTCGGCCTGCAGCGACACGCCGCGGCCATGGCGCTCGATCAGCATAATGCGGCGCAGGCCCTCGGCACTCTCGGGGCGAACCATACCCGTGATGGCCTTACCCGGCACCACGTCGATCACGGCCTCGCCCGGCTTAAAGGCATAGTCGAACACGTCGAGCGAAAGCTTCGGCAGCTTAACGGAGGCGCGCAGCTCGTCGGCAAGGGCCGCAACCTCGGCCATCTCGGGTGCAATCTCGCCCACAAAGGTACCGTCCTGCGCCACCAGGGCACCGGCGGCATATACGCGATGCGGAGCCGTGGCAAACGTCAGGTCATTGAGCACCAGCAGGTCGGCACGCTTGCCCGGGGCGATGGCGCCGCGGAGCTCGTGCGGGTCGCGGCAGCCGTGATCCAGGCCAAACGCCTCGGCCGTGGAGAGGGACGCCATGGAGATGGCGACCACCGGGTCGATGCCGGCCTCGATAGCCACGCGGCAGGCATTGTCGATCATGCCGGTCGAAAGCGCGTCGGAAGGGGCGCGGTCGTCGGTCGCAAAGCAGCAGCGGCGGGCACGGGCGGGGTTTTCCAGCAGCATCGGCGACAGGTTGGCCAGGTCATGGCTGCACGTACCCTCGCGCAGCATCACGTACATGCCGCGAGACAGCTTGTCGAGCGCCTCCTCGGGAATCGTCGACTCATGGTCAGCGATAATACCTGCTGCGGCATAGGCGTTGAGGTCCTTGCCGGCAACGAGCGGGGCGTGACCGTCAACCTGTTTGGACGGCGTCTGGTTGGCAGCGTCGATACGAGCGCAGGTCTCGGGATCGGCCATAAAGACGCCCGGCAGGTTCATCATTTCGCCCAGACCAAAGACATCGCCCGGATGCTCGGCAAAAAACGCCTGCATATCAGCAGCGGTGATGACGGCACCGGCCTGCTCGTCGGGCAGCGCGGGCACGCACGAAGGCATCATGTACTTGATGGAAATAGGAGCGCGACGACCGTCCTCGATCATAAAGCGCAGGCCGTCCAAGCCAGAAACATTAGCGATCTCGTGGCTGTCGGCAATAGCGGTGGTGGTACCGCGCGTCGCCGCCATGCGCGCATACTCGGCAGGGCGGATGTTCGAAGACTCGATATGCAAGTGTCCGTCAATAAAACCGGGGGCAAGATAGCGGCCCTGGCAATCGATGACCTCGGTCGCCTCGTAGGTGCCGGCGGCATCGTCGCGACCATCGTAGAGCACACCGACGATCACGCCATCCTTGACGGCAACGCTACCGGGCGCCACGCGCTGACCGTACACATCGACAATCTGTGCGTTGGCAAACAGCGTGTCAACGGGCACGCGACCCTCGGCGGCCTCGATCACAGACCTCATGACCTCAACGGACATACATACTCCTTTAACCGTAGAAAAAAGCTGCGGAGCGGACATGCCTTCACCGCAGCAAACCAATAGCCATTGTATGCCCAAAAGGAGGCCGCCGATAACACCCCTTCCGCTTAACGGCACTGCCAAATGATCCCTTGGGGACGGAGGAAAACGGATCACCGGGCCAAACCGACCCCCTCGGTGATCCGTTTTCCTCCGTCCCCAAGGGATCATCTAAAAAGGCCGCAGTCGGGAATCCCGGCTGCGGCCCTATTGCACATGTTAGGTTGACCTACTTGCTAGACCAACTTAAAGCCCTTGCGCTTGCCCACGGAGAGGGTGTCGCCCAGCTTGAGGGCGCTGGGGTCGATGTTGTAGCTCTTGGGAGCCACGGCCTTGCCGTTGATCTTGACGCCGCCGCCGTCGATGTCGCGACGGGCCTGGCCGGCGCTGGCCGAAAGGCCCAGGTCCTTGAGCAGGCCGGCGAGGTAGATCTGGCCCTCGTCGTTAACAGTCAGCTCAATGTGCTTCTCGGGGAAGTCGGCGAGCTGGCCCTCCTTGAACACGCGGTCGAACTCGGCCTGAGCCTCGTCGCCTGCACCGGCGCCGTGGTAGGTGTCGCACAGGTCGCGGCCCAGAGCGCGCTTGAGCTCATAGGGATCGGCGGAGCCGTCGGCCAGGGCAGCGTCGATCTTGTCGACCTCGGCCGGGGTGAGCGAGCTCGCCAGGCGGTAGTACTTGCCGATCATCTCGTCGGGGATGGACATGGTCTTGCCGAACATATCCTTGGGCGCGTCGGTCAGGCCGATGTAGTTACCGTAGGACTTGGACATCTTACGGACGCCATCGGTGCCCTCGAGCAGCGGCATGGTGAGCGCGATCTGTGGCTCCATGCCCATCTTCTCCATGAGCTCACGGCCGGCAAGCAGGTTGAAGAGCTGGTCGGTGCCGCCCATCTCCACGTCGGCCTTGATCTGCACGGAGTCGAAAGCCTGCATCACGGGATACAGGAACTCATGCAGGGCGATCGGCGTCTGAGACTGGTAGCGCTTGGTAAAGTCGTCGCGCTCGAGAATACGGGCGACGGTGAACTTGGAGCACACCTGCAGCAGACCGGCCAGATCCATCGACAAGATCCAGTCACCGTTGTGCACGATGGTGGTCTTCTCGGGATCCAGGATCTTCATGGCCTGGCTCACGTAGGTCTCGGCATTGGCCTCGATCTGCTCCTGCGAAAGCTGCGGACGGGTGGAATTCTTGCCCGAAGGGTCGCCAATCAACGCGGTACCGTTGCCGATGATGAGGGTGACGTTGTGGCCCAGGTCCTGGAACTGACGCATCTTGCGCAGCGGCACGGCGTGGCCCAAGTGCAGATCGGGGCTGGTGGGGTCGACGCCGAGCTTGATGTTGAGGGGCTCGCCCTTCTCAAGCTTCTTGCGAAGGTCGGCCTCGGGAACGATCTGCGCGGCGCCCGAGGTGATGATACGCATTTGCTCGTCAACAGACAGCATTGGGTATCCTCCTTTTGCTATAGCACCCTCGCCGAAAACGGCGGTGCTGGAAGTCCATAAACTCTCTTATGATAAC
>ENA-OQCL01000161-OQCL01000161.1-human-gut-metagenome-genome-assembly--contig:-NODE-161-length-37133-cov-10.907123_pt1:5000-37133 | contig 37133 bp, 28 predicted proteins | sample MGYA00242502_ERZ504586 | MGnify/ENA primary metagenome ERZ504586 (study PRJEB26092, sample SAMD00036316) | human gut metagenome | host: Homo sapiens | study: EMG produced TPA metagenomics... | reverse complement strand
GATTCCCCTTTTTTAAGGTTTGAAGATTATGCTCGGTTCCGACAATATCATGTGTAACGTCGTCTATTCCCCAGATCATGTATGCACACTCCCGGTCATAAAGTGCTGCACTGTTTGCAAGAGCACTGATATCCTGTCCGATCATTTCCGGGGTATAGTTGTTGTGCTTGAATTCGAGCCATTGGGTTTCAACGGGGTATTTGCGTAATTCATCAATAAGTTTCTTCAGATCAGCCAAGAACGGGTTCTCCTTATTAATTTGCCGAAGCAGATTCAACGAACTTTCGACAGAGTAGTGCGCCGCTGTCGGCACGATGGTATTATACCGCGATAACAGGCGGAGCGCAACAAATAAGAAATATGCGGATTATGTTTCGAAACGATAAACTTATCCGCTCTTTCCCCGTTGCATTTTTTCGGTGAGTGTTGTATCATGTTATATGTGAAGGAATACATTTTTCGCGGCCGCAGACGGGCGCGCGGAAAGGAACGGAGAATAACATTGTTGGTTACACTTTGCGCAGCGGTTATTTTGCTTGTTGCGGCGGATTTAATATCAAAGGCGGCAGCCGTGAGCGTGCTTTCGCAAACGGGCGGCGCGCTTGAGTTTATCCCGGGGCTGATACGCTTCGAGTATCATAAAAACACGGGATGGCGTGGGGGCTTTTCAGCAATGCAACGTGGGTTTTTGTTGTGATAACGATAGTCACGGGCGGATTGATAGTTTTCATTCTGTTAAAAACGCTGAAAACAATGCCGCGCAATTTGCAGCTCGGGCTTGCGCTCGTGCTTTCGGGTGCGATAGGCAATCTGATTGACCGCGTTGCGCTTGGCTATGTGCGCGATTTCATTGCTTTTGATTTTATGAACTTTCCCGTGTTCAATTTTGCGGACAGCTGCATAACCGTGGGCGCGGTGCTGCTTATTGTAAGCGTTCTGTTCACAAAGAGCGGCAGAGCGTATTTTGCCGCATTGGACGAAAAAAAGCAGAAGCCCGAAAAAACGGACGGCGAAAAAAATCGCGGGCTGCGCGGCGGGCAACGGCGGAGAAGCGGGTGCCGAACCCGACGTAAAACAGGCGGAAAGCAAATGAATTCGGACTCGGAACGGACGAACGGGCAGCTCCCCGAAAAGGACAGCGGTGAATGCGCGGAAAAAGCCCGCGAAAATGCAGATGACCGAGACTTCGGCAGTGAGTTTGTTTCGGATGAAATTCTTTGCGGCGAGACGGAAGACGACTGCCGAAACGGCGGAAAAATTGTTATTGCGGCACAAAAAAACGGAGGCAGGCTGGATGCTTTTGCCGCGGAACACACGGAGCTTACGCGTTCGGCGGTGCAAAGGCTGCTTCTTTGCGGTGCGGTAACGGTCAACGGTCGTTCCGAAAAAGCAAAGTATGCCGTGCGCATGGGTGATATTATCGAAATTCAGCTTCCTCCGCCCGTGCCGACGGAGCTTGTTCCGCAGGATATTCCGATAGACATTGTGTATCAGGATGCGGATATTGCCGTTATAAACAAGCCTGTCGGAATGGTAGTGCATCCTGCGCCGGGCAACCCGGACGGGACGCTTTGCAACGCGCTGATGTTTCACCTTAAGGATTTGTCGGGCATAGGCGGAGCAATGCGCCCGGGGCTTGTGCATCGAATCGACAAGAACACATCAGGACTGCTGGTCATTGCAAAGAATGACGATGCTCACAATTTTCTTGCGAACGAGCTGAAGACCCATTCGGTGGCAAGAACCTACTGCGCTTTGTGCGAGGGCAATTTCAGACAGGACAGCGGAACCGTTGATGCGCCGCTTGCAAGGCACAAAACGGACAGAAAACGCATGGCGGTGTACCCTGCCGGAACGGCCGGTGCGCGTGAAGCGGTTACACATTGGTTCGTTCGCGAACGTTTCCCGAACAGCGGCGCGGGCGGAAGAACGCTTTTGCGGGTTGAACTCGAAACGGGAAGGACACACCAAATCCGCGTTCATATGGCCTATATCAATCACCCGCTTGTCGGCGACGATGTATACGGCACGGGTGCGGCATCGGCAGTGCGCGGCAGGAACGATCTCGGGTTCGTCGGGCAGGCTCTCCATGCGGAAAGGCTGCGCCTGATTCACCCGCGAACTCACGAACAAATGGAATTTTTTGCTCCTCTGCCGGAGCATTTTAAGGCTGCTCTCGAAAAACTGCGCGGAGCAAACGGATAAACCCGATTAAACAGAATTTTAATATCAAAACTGTGCGGAGCTTTTGCCGGGCAAACGGAACGAAGTGCCCCCGAAAGGCTCTGCTGCACGAAAACAGGGAAGGAACACAATGAAAAGATTGACCCGCAGCGAAATTAAAGCGGAACTGGAAAAGCCGAACGGTTCGGCGGAAATAATGAATGATTCCACCATCGACAAAATCAGCCTTTGCGATGAAACAACGGCAATGTTCATTGAGGAAAACATCGGCTCGGCGCTGATGATACGCCTTGCAAAAAGCCGCGCAATGCTGCTCCGCATGAGCGGCAACCCTGCTCTTCTGCCGGCGGTGCGCAAAGCCCTTGCAAGCGATACCTCCCCGAAGCTCCGCCGCAATGCAGCAAGGCTTATCGGCCTTTTCACAAAGGATGAAGCGGATGCTCAGCTTCTTATCGCGCGGCTGAAATGCGAAGATACGCGTTTTGTTCGTCCGTCCCTGCTTTTTGCATTGGGAGCCGTCGGCGGCGAAAGCGCTCAGCGCGCTCTTGACGAATACATTCCCGCCCCGCCTGCGGATGAAACGGAGCAGAAGCATTATCTTGAGGAATGCGAGGCGTTGAAACAGGCGCGCGCCGCCGCAATGAAGCACGAAAAGCATATTTTCCGCGGACTTGACAAAGTTTATGAAATTGAGTTGACCGCTCCCGACCGCCTGACGGAGCAGCTTAAAGCCGAACTGGAAGATTTTGACATTGAGGCGTTTGACGTTCGCCGAAACAGCCTGAAGGTCAATACGGATGATTACATCGGCCTGTTTGAAGCACGCTGCTTTTCGGAGGCTCTGATTCCGATCGACATGAAAGTCGATTTGACGGCGGAAGCTGTTTCTTCCTGCGCAAAACCCTTTATGCTTGATTTCATGCGGAAGACGCATGAGGGAGAGCCGCCGTACCGCTATCGCATTGAAATAACGGGAGACCTGCCGGGGGATATTAACAGAAGCGAGCTTAAAAAGGCAATTCGCGATCTTATAGATGACAAAACACTTGTGAATGCGCCTGCGGATTACGAAATCGAACTTCGCGTCGCCGCTTCGGTGAGCTCCGCAAGGCTGTACCTGAAGCTTTTCACCGTCAGGGATGAACGTTTCCCCTACCGAAAGGAGATGCTGCCGGCTTCGATGAATCCTGCGGCGGCGGCTGCCGTGCTGCGGTTTGCAAGCGATTATCTGACGGTCAATGCCCGCGTTATCGACCCGTGCTGCGGGAGCGGAACTCTGCTTTTTGAACGCGGAATGCTCTCGCCCTGCGCTTCTTTGACGGGTGTTGATATTTCCCACAAGGCGATTGACTGCGCAAGGGTGAATGCGGAGGCGGCAGCGAAAACCTGCGGAATAACCCAGGCCAAGTTCATCTGCAACGATATAATGCGGTTCGAAAGCAAAAGACCGTATGATGAGCTCATCTGCAACCTGCCTTTCGGCAACCGCGTGGGGAATCATTCCTCTTGCGAAAGGCTTTACGAAGGGCTGCTCGACCGCATGGGGCTGCTTGTCAAAAAAGGCGGCATTGCAGTGCTTTACACAATGGAATTCACTCTGCTTAAGAACCTTATTCGGGAAAGACGCAATATCGAAATCCTGAAGCAGGAGCGCACCGAGGCGGGCGGACTGACTCCGATGATATTCATACTCCGAGTGAAAGAATGAGAAACCGGGGGCTGGGATGAAAATCAAAAATCGGGAACCGGAAGACGGAGATTGATTTCGAATTGCGAACAGGACGGCAGCGATATGATATTTAAGGCAAAATTGCTTTCGGAAGATGACATCGGCAGAACGCTTGTTCGGATGGCACATCAGATAATCGAAAAAAACCACGGCACGGACGGCATATGTCTTGTCGGGATCCGCACTCGCGGCGTTCCGCTTGCGTTCCGCCTTGCGGAAAACATCGAAAGGATAACCGGCGCAAAAATTCCCGTCGGCGAACTTGACATAACCCTTTACCGCGACGACCTTTCGACTGTTGCGCCCGACCCCGTGGTAAGCACGACGGAAGTGGATTTTTCGCTTATCGGAAAAACGGTTATCCTTGTGGATGATGTTATTTATACCTGCCGAACGGCAAGGGCTGCGCTCGATGCGGTAATGGCTTTGGGTCGTCCGGCGCGGGTTCAGCTTGCGGTGCTTATCGACAGGGGGCATTCGGAGCTTCCGATTCGCCCGAATTTTGTCGGAAAAAACATTCCGACGGCAAAAAACGAGATAATTTCCGTTCGCCTTGAAGAAATCGACGGCGAAAACTGCGTGGAGCTGTATACGGCGGGCGGGGAACAGTGAGCGGCGGACGGCGAACCGCAAAAATGCGAAATTTTTGCTTGCATAGCCGCGCTTCCTCGTGTAAAATACAATAAAGAGACAGAATACCTGCAAAGGGGGCAGATTTTTCATGTTTCACCGCCGAAAAGCGGGGTTTTTGCCGCTTTCCGCGTGAAATGCCGCACGAATCGACAGTTCTGCCGGTGCGTGCCCTCTGTGCGGAACAGATATGACCTGATTATGACCTGATACAGAAAGGATTGTCACAGCCGTGAGTCTTTCATTGGAAGTTAAAAAATTCATCAACTCCGAGCATACCGGAGAATTTGTCAACGTCACCCTTCCCAGCGAGCTGCCGGTTCGCAGAGAGGAGGTTCGCACCGTTCATCGCGATACTGCCGCTGCCGAAAGCGCAAAGCGCAGGGCGCGTGATCTTGCAAATGCACGGGAAAGCGCGAAACGCGCCGCACAATCCGCCGAAGAGGCCCTTTCGGATGCACACAGGGATGAACGCGCCGCCGAAAAAGAATTGCGCGAAAGGCAAAGCCGCCGAAGTGCGCTGACGCCCGAATACGACGAAAAGAACGGCATTGCCGCAGCTGCGCAAAGCCTTTTTAACCAGCGCAAGGCGGAGAGCGACCGCTGCTATGCCGTGTATTCCGAGTTTGAAAAGGCTCTGCGCAAGGCGGAGACGGACAGTAACGCCGCCCACACCGCTGCCGCAGGCTGCCGCGCCGCGCTTGAGAACGCCGAAACAGCGCACCGAAATGCCGTTGAAACCGAAATGCGCCTTCATAAGCAGCTTGAAGAGCTTCGAAACGACAGCGCACAGACGGAAGTGCTTGCCGCGAAAACCGACCGCGAATCGGAGGAATTTCGAAAAGCAGAGAGCGAAAAAGCAAGTATTGTTGCGGAACTGAACGCCGAGTCGGTGCGCCTTGCGGGTGAAAAGCGCGCGCTTGAAAAACAGGTTGCGGATGCCGAACGAAGCCTTGCAAAGCTCGGCCGCGATCTTCAGAAAACAAAAAGCGACCGAACCGCGCTGACTCAGCAGCTCGATGCGCTTAAAACCGCCGCAAACGGAAAAAAAGGCGCGGACAAGGACGCGGCAATGCAGAAAGTCAATGCCGCAAAGGCAAAAGCAGATGCTGCGGCGGAGACCGAAAAGCAGCAGACCTCGGAACATTCCGCACTTGCGTCGGAGTGTGCCGCACTTCGCGAAAAACTGACCGAATGTGAACGCTGCGTTGCCGAAAACGACGAAAAACTGCGTTCCGCACGGCATGAATACGACACGGCAAAGGCGCAAACCGCTGCAATGAATGAGGAAAGCACCGGAAGAAAAGCTGCGCTTGCAGGAAAAAATGCAACGCTTGACGCGCTTGCGGCTCAGCTTGAAAATGCAAAGCTGCGCATTGTCGAAACCGAAAAAGCCGAAACCGCCGCCCGTTCGGCCGCCGCAGCCGCCGAGGTTGAAGCCGCAAGGCTCAAAACCGCACTTGACACAGCGAATGAGCGCGCCGCCGAAAAGAAAAAAATCTATGCCGACGCAAAGGCGCTTACCGATGCTGCCGAAGCCGACTACGATTCAAAGCGTTCCGATTTTGATGCGGCGGATGTTGTCGTTCGCAATGCGGACAAGAACGTTTCGGCCGCAAAGAATGCACACGATAACGCTGTTGAAAAGCTCCGAAATGCCGAAACCCGCCTTGAAACGGCGCGTGCAAAGCTTGAAGATGCAATCAAAAACAGCGAATTTGCCGATTCGGAAGCGGTGCGCCTGCGCAACTCGGTTCACGTTATCGAAACGCGCTATGAAACGGCAAGAATTCATTATATGGAAAGCGGCAAGGGCGAGCCGCTGATCTTGGTTCATTCGGCGGGGCAGTCCCTGTACACCTTCCGCCGGCTGTTCTACAAGCTTGCAATGTATTACCGCGTTATTGCCGTTGACCTTGTGGGGCACGGCTATTCGGACAGACCCGATTTCTTTGATTATACCATCGGCGACCATGCCGAAAGTCTTGCGCGCTTCATGGATTCAATGGGAATCGAATCCGCGCATATTCTCGGTTTTTCCTTCGGTGCGGGGTACGCGCTTGAGCTTGCGCACAAGCATCCTGAGCGTGTCGGAAAGATTGTCGCAATCTGCCCCGGCGGTGTAACGAGCGAAATGCCGCTCACCGTCCGAATGATGGAAAGCGGACTGTTCGGCGGAATTGCCTCCAGAATGTATAACCTTAAATCCGTTAAAAAAATGCTTAACGAATGCGTCTTTGACCATACCGTAATAAACGAACACGATGCTGCGGAGTATTTCAAGCCCGTTGCGGACAGTTCAAGCCGTTATGCCGTTCGCCGAACTTTGGCTGAGTTTGACGAAAACGCGCTGATTTCATCTCTGCGTGAAATTCAGGCTCCCGTTCTGCTGCTTTGGGGAGAGGATGACAAGTGGCACCCCGCAGGCGAAGTTGACGAATACCGCTCCTCCCTGCGCAGCTGCTCGTGCACCGTCATTCGCAATGCGGGGCACCTTGTTCATGAGGAAAAACCCGACAGGATCGCCGAACTTGTCCGCGGCTTCATTCCGGCGGGATACGATAATTAATATTGTTTTGCAAAAAACGGGTTCAAAACTCGGTTTTTGAAATCATTTCAAAAAGCGGCTCGGAGCAAATCGGCTCCGGGCCGCCGCTGTTTCGGAACGGGAGTTTCGGATGATGTTTCCGAGTTTCCGATATGAATTGAATATGAATTGAATACGAATTGAATCACGGAATCTGCGCATACTTCCTTTGGGCGGAATGCCGTCCGAAAAACATTTTGCTTAAAGGAGAACAGAAACCATGACACAGAATCAGGTTGGCTGCCAGACCGTCGGCTGCCGCGTCACAAGCTGCCGATACAACGACAAAGGCTCATATTGCGAACTTTCAAGGATTCAGATCGAACCCTGCTGCTGCAAAAACAGCGGAAACGGCGATCCCGCCGATGAAAGTCTTTGCGGAAGTTACCGCAGAAAATAAAACAAAAAGCTGACGCGGGGCTTAACCGCTTCAAGTCAGCGTCCGCATGATCCGTCCTGCGGCACGGTGCCGTGCCGTTTCCGAAAATGCGGCTGCATTCAAAGCCGGGTTTCGTCTTGTACGTCTCGGTGCAGCATATCGCACGCGAGCTTTTTGAGCCGGGCGGGTGTGTTGTCCGCAGGATAAACGGCGCAATGCGCAAGCAGAGCCGCTTTGATTTTCCCGACGGCGGGTGAAGCGGGAAGGCTGAGCCAATTCATGATGTCCGCACCGCTGCAATTAAGCGCACCGGCGGAGAACGGGACGCCTTCCTGCTGCATTTTTTGAAGCAATATGCGCCAGCGTGCAGCCGATTCAACTTCTCCGGTGATGATTCCGGAACCGTGAACATCGGCATCGCGGATATCCGCAATTTCGAGGCTTCGTTCAAATCCCCAGCGGGCAAATGTTCGGCGCAGCGTTTTGTCCTTTGCGGTGTTGTTAAGATCGTACATATGATGACGGACGATGAAACAGACTTCGTCCGTCGTTTTGTTGTCATAACGGAGCCGCTGCATTATTTCTCGGGAAATAATTTCACCTTCCGCATCGTGTCCGTGCATATTGCCGTTTTTTTCCAGAACAACGGGTTTTGCAACATCGTGCAGCAGCCCGGCAAGGCGGGGGACAAGCATGGGTTTGGATTCCGCAGCGGTGTGAAGTGCGTGGTCAAGCACGTCATAGCGGTGATGTGTGGGCTTTTGCGCAATGCCGCGTCCGCGGGACAGCTCGGGAAGAATGACTGCAAGTGCGCCGATGTCGCGCAGCAGCAGCAGTCCGTTCAGCACCTGTTCCGTGTTTCGCGAACCGTATTTTATATCACAGAGAAGGAGTTTGTTCAATTCATCGCGAATGCGTTCGGCGGAAATATCGCGGAGATTGCCGCAAAGCCTTGATGCACATGCGAAGGTGGCAGGGTCGATTTTAAATTGAAGCTCCGCCGCAAAACGAACAAGCCGAAGAATACGCAGCCCGTCATCCGCAAGCACGATTTCGGGATCAATGCTTGATGTTCTCAAGACCCTGTTTTCAAGATCGGGCAGACCGCCGGAGGGGTCAAGTATTTCCCGCGTCAGAATATCGCAATACAGTGCATTTACCGAAAAGTCGCGCCGCCGCGAATCCTCCTCGGGTGTTTTTGAAAACTGTATGCTCGTCGGGCGGTGCGCGCCGCCGGCGGAGTATTTGTCGGCACGGAAGGTTGTGTGTTCAAACTTTTGTCCGTCGGCGTGAATTTCGACCATTCCGAAAGCGATGCCCTTCGGAACAACTTTGAATCCCATTTCGTGCGCAAGCTCAATTGTTTCGTCCGGAGTGAGGGCGGAACATATGTCAATATCGCTGACGGGCAGCCCGAGAAGCGTATTGCGCACAAGCCCGCCGACGGCAAAAAGACGGCAGCCCCGCGCCGAAATGCGCTCCGCAATGCGGATAAGCGATTCGGGTAAACTGACGGAAGCGGGAAGGGTGCGAACTCCGTCCGCATTCGGTTTACGCGTTGATTTGCTTTCGGTCATGATAAAGCCCTCTCTTTTTTAAACTTTTAGCGGGCGCCGGGAAAGGGGCAGGCCCGCTCTGAAACGCATCGAAACCCAAGCTCAAAAATCAGTCCGAAACCTCATCGCGGAATCGGCGGACAAGCTCCGAAAGCTCCGCGGTGCTGCCGCAATTGTTTACGCGGCGGCGCAGCTCGGTGCTGCCGTACATGCCCTTTGTGTACCATGCAATATGCTTGCGCATATCGGCAAATGCGCCGTCCCCGTGAGCGGCAACGTATTCCGAAATATGCCGAAGCGCGGCGTCAAGCCTTGCGCGGGCGGAAGGGGGAACGTAATCTTCTCCGCGCAGCGCGGCACGGATTTCCGCAAAAAGGAAGGAATTCCCCTGTGCGCCCCTTGCGGCCATGATGCCCGCACAGCCCGTTTTTGCAGCGAGTGCGGCAGCATCCGTTCCGCTGAAAACATCCCCGTTGCCGATGACGGGAATGCGCACGGCATTCACAACCTCCGCGATCTTATCCCAATCCGCAGTTCCGGAATACATCTGCATTCGGGTTCGGCCGTGAACGGTGACAAAAGCAGCACCGGAGGACTCGGCCATCTTTGCAAATTCAACCGCATTGATTGAATCCGCATCCCAGCCGAGGCGGAATTTGACGCTTACGGGAATGCTGACCGCACGAACGGCGGCTTCAATAATGCGTGCGGCAAGCGCGGGGGAGCGCATGAGCGCGGAACCGTCCCCGTTGCCGGTGATTTTCGGCGCGGGGCAGCCCATATTGATGTCGAAAACCGCAATCTGCTTTTGATTCCCGGAGGATGCGGAATCGGCATTCAGTTCCTCCGAAAGCCTCTTTGCGGTGTCGGCGATAATCTCGGGTTCGTGCCCGAAAAGCTGCACCCCGCAGGGCCGCTCGACGGGGGATATGTCGATAAGTTCCTTTGTTTTTTGTTGTTATAATGCAAACCCTTTGCACTGACCATTTCCGTGAAGGTGAAATCGCAGCCCTGTTCAATGCAGAGGCGGCGGAAGGCGGGATCTGTGATGCCTGCCATCGGCGCAAGCAGCACGGGTATGCAGCCGCATGTATCGCGGCAAAGTATTTTTGAAAGCACCGCCGAAGCGGGCGGAGGGGTCGGTATTTGCATTTTGCAGCGGGTTCAAAAGCGGTAAACGCTTTGCCTTCCGATTTTTAATGGTTCTTAAAATAAAATTTCGCCGCAAATTCAAGCGGACAGCGGAATTCTGCGGCAGGAGCAATCATGCGTGACGGCAATTACTCATAATGATAAACACCCTCGCAGACGGTCGCGGCGGGGCCGGACATATAAAGAGTGTTATCGGGCAGCCATTCGATGCCGAGCGTGCCGATTTCAACATGCACATTCACGCGGCGTTCGGTATGCTTTGCAAGGATGCACGCCGCAGCGGAGGCACACGCGCCCGTTCCGCAGCACATCGTGCTTCCGCATCCGCGTTCCCATGTGCGCATGATGATATTCTCCCTGTCGATAACCTGAACAAAATCAACATTCGTGCGCTTCGGGAAAATCGGACTGTGCTCAATATCCCTGCCGTAATATTCAACATCGGTAAGATCAACATCATCAACGAACACGACCGTGTGCGGAATGCCCGTGTTCACACAGGAAACTACAAAACGCCGCCCGTGGGAATAAAGGCTTTTTTGAAGGAAATCACCCTCTGCCGAAACGGGAATGTCCGCACAATCCAGCTTCGGTTCACCCATGTTGACGCCGATGCGAACAACTGCGCCGTCCGAAAGTTCCGCATGAGTCTTTTTAATGCCCGAAAGCGTTTCAACGGACACATCCGGGGCGGGGACAATGCCCTTTTCAATTATGAATTTCACAAAGCAGCGTATACCGTTGCCACACATCTCCGCCTCACTGCCGTCATTGTTTAAAATCAGCATACGAACGTCCGCACCGGGGAGGGAGGGCTTGCGAACGATTAACAGATTGTCTGCGCCCACGCCCGTGTTGCGGTGCAGGATTCGGCGGGCAAATTCGTTGATGTTGCGGATTTTTTCTTCACGGTCGTCGATAAGAATCATATCGTTGCCCAAACCGTGCATTTTTGTAAAATTAAAAAGCATAGAAACCTCTTCGATGAATTAATCAAACTAATCGGAAAACAGTGCGGATGCAAGCCGTTTTCGGATGCAGTACGTAAAATATGTATTCGGATTCATCAATCCTGACGCTGCGTTTCAAGCAGCAGCCCGACCGGGCAATGATCACTGCCCATGACATCGGAGCGAATGAAGGCATCCTTAACGGACGGGACAAGCCTTGCGCTGACAAGAAAGTAGTCTATGCGCCAGCCGGTGTTCCGCTCACGCGCTTTGAACATATAGCTCCACCATGTGTAGGCATCCGCCCTGTCGGGATAAAGCATACGGAAACTGTCCGCAAAGCCGCTTTCAAGCAGCACGGTGAATTTCTGTCTTTCTTCATCGGTGAATCCTGCATTGCCGCGGTTGCTCTTCGGGTTTTTAAGGTCAATTTCGTTATGTGCAACGTTCATATCGCCGCAGACGATAACGGGCTTTTTCTTGTCAAGTCCGATGAGATAGGCACGGAAAGCATCCTCCCATTCGCAGCGGAAATCAAGCCGTGTAAGCTCGCGCTGCGCATTCGGGGGTGTATACCGTTACAAAATAATAATCGGGAAATTCAAGGGTTATGACCCTCCCCTCGGTTTCGAATTTTTCATCCGCACCCATGCCGTAAGCAACGGAAAGCGGTTCTTTTTTTGTGAAGACGGCCGTTCCGGAATAACCTTTTTTTTCCGGCATAATTCCAAAAGCCCATGTACCCTTCGGGGGCGAAATCTATCTGCCCTTCCTGCAATTTTGTTTCCTGAAGAGCAAAAATGTCGGCATCGGTTTCATCAAAAAAGTTTTTGAAACCTTTGCCCATGCAGGCGCGCAGCCCGTTAACGTTCCATGAAATAAATTTTTCGGTCACAGCAGCATATCCTTTCGGAACAGTTATTAAATCACAGAAAATCAAAGGAGGAAATTGCGCAGGAGCAGATCCTCCGTGTCAAACTCCGGATACTCGATGCGCCAAAGCGTCAGCCCGTGCGCGGGAGCGGTGTCGCCGGCATTTTCGCGGCGCGGGCATTCGAGCGCGTGACGGAGTTTGGAGATGTCGTCATAGCCCTGCCCGATGCGGAGCATGGTGCCGACCATGATGCGAACCATGTTGTAAAGAAAACCGCTGCCCGCAACATCGTAAACGATACAGTCCCCGTCGCGGCTCCAGCGGGAGAGAAAAATCGTGCGGACAGTCGTTTCGGCTTTGCTTCCCGCGGCTTTGAAAGCCGCAAAATCATGTGTGCCGAGAAAAAGTTCAGCCGCGGCATTGAGCTTTTCAATGCTGAGCGGGGTATGAATATGCAGCGCCGTGCTGCGCAAAAAAGCGGAGGCATGGCGGCTGTTGAGCACACGGTAGCGGTAGTGCTTCTTTTGAACGGAAAAGCGTGCGTGAAATTCCGCCTCGCCTTCACGCGGCATTTCAAGGCTTGCTTTAATGCGAATGTCGGGCGGCAGATATGTGTTCAGTGCAAATGCGAATTTTTCGGCGGGAATTCGGCTTTCGGTATCAAAATGCGCTGCCTGCGCCCGCGCGTGAACGCCGCTGTCCGTGCGGCCGGAGGCATGGAGAGTGAGGTTTTCGTCCGTAATGCTCTTGAGTGCATTGCCGATGACCTGCTGAACGGCAATTCCGTTGGGCTGAATCTGCCAGCCGACATAGCTTGTTCCGTCGTATTCAATTATAAGTACGATTCGCTTCATGCTGCCAATTATACAGGAATAATGTGCACGGTGTCAATTCAATTAGGAATGAGAAATGAGAAATGAGAAATGAGAAATCGGAACCGTGTATTTGCCGCCCCTGCAAGGGCGGGGGTAAAGCGCAGTACAGCAAGGACGATATTGTATGGTATTTGCCGCCCCTGCAAGGGCGGGGGAGGGGTTGTTTGCGAATGCGGAATTTGCAAGGGCGGACAAACAAAATATATCTTCGCGGCAAACTGTTTCCGAGAAGCCGAACAATCACGAAAAAATATACATATTCGGCAAAAATGCATAATTTCAGCATTTTTTCTTCAGCTTTCCGCAAAAAAAACAACAAAGATTATATCAAAACTCTTGACACGGAACAAAATGCAGATTATACTATAATGGATTGGGTGTATTGGCTTTTCAATGCATCACTGTCAAAATACCATCAGGAGGAAAAAACATGAAGAAATCATTCAAAGGCTTTCTTGCGTGCCTGCTCGCGCTGATCATGGTCATCCCCATGTTCACCGTTGCAAATGCGGACCAAATGTCCACCTTTAACGGCACCCTTCAGGCCCGCGAAACCGCTTCCGTTGATGTTTCCCGCATCAGGAACAGCGGCATCGATATGACTGCGGACGTTGCAGTCAAGGAACAGCGCAATCCCGAGGATATCGTTACCATTCTGGTCGAACTCGAAGCCGCTCCCGCAGCGGAGGTTTGCGAAGATCTCAAGGCAGCAGGCGATTATCGTGAGCAGCTCAACGCTTCCCACAAGACCGCAGCCGCTATGATCAACGAAAAGCTCGGCACCGAAATCGTTATTAAGCACAACTACTCCGTTGTGTTCAACGGTTTCGCATTCGAAGGCGAATATCGCCTCATCGACGAGATCAACAAGCTCGACGGTGTTCGTGCATTCGTTGATATGGAATGGGAAAGCCCCAACCTCTTCAACACCACCACCCAGGTCGGTGCGGTTGATGCATGGGCTCTCGACTACTCCGGTGAGGGCACCGTTGTTGCTATCCTCGACACCGGCTGCAAAGTCGACCACCCCGCTTTCTCCGTTGAACCTTCCAACGTAAAGTTCACCCGCGACAACATTGCTTCCATCATCGCAAGCGGCGAGCTCCAGGGCTCCGGTTCCCAGATGAACGTCAACAGCATCTATGTCAGCGGCAAGATCCCCTTCCGTTGGAACTACTACGGCAACAATGCAGACGTAAGCCATAAGTCCAGCGACCACGGCACCCACGTTTCAGGTATCGCAGCAGGTAACGGCGGCGAGATCCAGGGCGTTGCAAAGGATGCACAGCTCGCGGCAATGCAGGTCTTCGCACCCTCCGGCGGCGCAAGCTGGTCCACCATCATCCTTGCAGTTGAAGACTGCGCGGTTCTCGGCGTTGATTCCGCAAACCTGTCCCTCGGTTCTCCCTGCGGTCAGGAAAGCTACTATGACGCTTCCTATGCAGAAGTTTTTGAGCGCGTAACCGCTCTCGGCGTTAACTTTGCAATGGCAGCCGGCAACGACTACGATGCTTCCATGAACAACGCATGGGGCAGCAGCGACATCACCACCGGTACCTGGGGTAACGACGGCTACAATCTCGTTTCCAACCCCGATTACGGTGTTGTAGGTTCCCCCTCCACCTGGCCCGCAAGTCTCTCCGTTGCTTCCGTAAAGAACAGCAAGACCCAGGGTTACTACATCAGCGTTGAAGGCGTTAACTACGGCTACACCGAAAACGCAGACAACCCCGTTAAGATGCGTCAGGCTCTCGGCGGACAGACCGTTGAATACGTTATGGTTCCCGGCGTCGGCACCGTTGAAGATTTCGCACAGGTCAACGTACAGGGCAAGATCGCTCTCGTACAGCGCGGCGAAATCAACTTCACCGACAAGGCTGCAAACGCGGAAGCTGCCGGTGCGGTTGCCTGTGTTGTTTACAACAACCAGGACGACGCGGTTAACATGGTTGCTTACGAAGGCGGCCATATCCCCCATGTCTTCATCAGCAAAGAAGCAGGTGCAGCTCTTGCGGCAGCATCCGATAAGCACGCATTTGTCGGCAACGAAATGGGCATTTCCGATTCTGTCGGCGGCAACATGCCTTCCGAATTCTCCAGCCGCGGTGTAACTGCCACCTTCGGCATCAAGCCCGAGATCACCGCCCCCGGCGGCCAGATCTACTCCGCAACCGATCCCAGCATCTCCGGTGCTCTCTACCAGGCATGGGACGGCACCTCCATGGCAACTCCCCATGTTGCAGGCGGTATGGCAATCGTAACTCAGTATGTTGAGGACAACTTCCCCGGTCTCAGCACCAGGGAGCGTCAGGCAATGGTCGATCGCATCCTCATGAGCACCGCAACCCCCGTTATCGAAGCAGGCGGCACCTATGCTGCCGTTATGGATCAGGGCGCAGGCGAAATGAACCTTGCAAAGGCTGTTACCACCAAGGCATACCTCACCGCAGAAGGTACCTACAGCAACCGTCCGAAGCTTGAACTCGGCGACGATCCCGAGAAGACCGGTGTTTACACTCTCACCTTCACCGTTCACAACTTCGGCACCACTGCTCTTAACTACACCATCGATCCTTCCGTCCTCCTTGAAGACATCGGTCTGCTCGGCTACATGGACGAAGCTCAGGAACTCCCCGTCATCATTTACACCGGCGAAAGCTGGGATATCGCTGCTGAAGGCGACGAAGTCCTCCTCGGCGACGTAAACGGCAACGGCACCGTTGAAATTGCAGACGCTGTTAAGATTGCACGTCATGCTCTCGAACTCGAATCCTACGACGAAACTGTTTGCGACGTAAACGGCAACGGCGTTGTAGAAATCGCAGACGCTCTCCTTGCAGTGCGCGTTGCAATGGAGCTTGCGGAACCCACTTACACCTCCGCAGGTTATGTAAGAGTTGACAAGCCCGACGTTGTTACCGTCCCCGCAGGCGGCGAAACCGAAGTCACCGTAACTCTCAACCTGACCGACAACTGCAAAGAATACCTTGATGAGTACTACACCTCCGGCGCAATCGTAAACGGTTTCATCGAGCTGATGCCCGTTTCCGAAGCTGACGGCGTAAGCCTCACCATCCCGTTCCTCACCTACTACGGCGACTGGAACTATGCAGCAACCGTTGACCGCGGATATTACTATGAGCAATATCCCTTCAACTCCAACAACTACGCCAACACCGTCGGCTTCAAGAAGGGCAGCCAGAAGCTCCAGCGGCTCGGCGAAATCCCCTTCTTCAGCAAAGAAGACGAAAAGCCCGCTCTGTACGAGTACTATCTTGCAGATCGCAACGCTATCAGCCCCAACGGCGACGGCCTCCTCGACACCATCAACCTGATGTACATGGGTCTGCTCCGTAATGCGGAAGTTCGCTACGTCGTTCTCGACACCAACGGCAACGAACTCGGCGTTATCGCTGACTACGGCGTATGCACCAAGGGCTTCTGGGACACCGACACCCGCGACCAGCTCGGCGTCACCTACGGTCAGTTCCCCGGCAACTACAACTTCAGTCAGTACAACAGGTCCGACCTTATCGTACGCATTGAAGCTAAGCTCGACAACAACGGTATGCACACCACCAACGCATTCTCCGAAGCAGCGAGCGAAAACTGGAAGTGGGATATCCCCCTCCATATCGACACTCAGGCTCCTTCCGTAAGCAACTTCAGTGCTGCAAACGGCAAGTTCACCTTCAACGTAACCGATGAGCATTACGTTGCATACGTTGGCGTATTCACCAACAACGACGGCAACCTCGGCGACTGCCAGGGCGAAATCGCTGTTATGGAAACTCAGCGCGGCGCAACCACCGCAATCGAGCTCAACGGTGAAGCCAACAACTTCGTTGTTACTTACGACTACGCAGGCAACATCGCAGTTTACCTCTGGAACGGCAGCACCCTCAGCCCCGTTGAGGTTGACCCCAACCCCCAGCCTGTCGGCAACTACTCCGATGCATACATCTACTCCTACGGTCTCAACCTCACGCAGAAGCAGTGGCTCTTCTTCGAGTCCAACGATCCCATGAATGCTGTTTATGAGGGCGAGGAAGCACCCAACGGCGAAAGCATCTCAGCAGCAGGTTATGATGCGAACAACGGCGTTGTTTACGGCCTTGAAGCGTCCGGCAAACTCTATCGCTACAGCGGAATCAACCCCCAGAGCGGTAAGCTCACCGGCAGGACCCAGGTTGCAACCGTTGCAGGCGCAGACGGCATCAACGAAATGGCATTCAACAATGCAGACGGTCAGCTCTACGCAATCAGCGGTGCGGCAAACCTGATGACTGTTGATGTCAACACCGGTGCAGTTACCGAAATCGGTCAGTTCGGCAGCGGCGTTGTCGCAATGGACTTTGATTCCAACGGCACCCTCTGGATCGTTGACCTCTACGGCGCACTTTGCAGCGTAAACCTCAACACCGGCGCTATCACTCAGGTTGCAGAAACCGGCATCAGCGCACTCGCAGGCCAGAACTTCTACAGTCAGAGCGGCTGCCTGTTTGAGAACACCTTCTATTGGGCAGCAATTCCCGGCGCGGGCGCAAACGCAAAGACCCTTGTCAGGTTTGATGTTACCAACGGTGCTTTCGAAGAACTCGGCAAGATCGCGGACGGCAACTACGGTCTCCAGGCTGTTGGCATGTTTGCACTCCCCAAGAGCAACGCAAGCATTGCAGCTGACAAGCTCAACAACGTTTCCATCGCTGACTGAGTTTAAACTCAGCCGGACTGAGCACGGCTCGGTCCGAATGCAAATCCATTAACAAGGGGCGGCACTGCTTCGGCGGCGCCGCCTTTTTGATAATCCGAACCCGCTGTCGATGTGAACATTGACTTGAAACATGAAATGTGCATGAAACAAGGCAAATCGGCTCGAATTGCGGCAGAATTATGCCTTTGCCCCAAAAAATCAACATAATGTTCATTTTTTTACACGAAAACACGGTTGACAAAACGCTCTGCGTGCATTAAAATAATAACTGTCATCAAAACATCTAAGAAGCTTGTTGATTCTTAAATGTGTAACCCTCCTATATTTTTTCTGTGAAGCGGAGCAGCTCCCCAAGCTCCGCTTCAAACTTTTTTATTCGAACACGGAGAAGTCATCGGGCGGAGCTCGCTCCGCTTCAAACTTTTATTTAACCGAAAGTAATTCTGCGGCGGAGCTCGCTCCGCTTCATACTTTATTGGGCCGATAAATATTTCGACAGGAAAAAATGCTTCGATTGATAATTGCCCCTTGCTGTTTCTTCGAATATCTGGTAAAATGATAATAACAAATATATTTGAACCGCATTCAAAGGGTGCAGCCGCATTCCAATAATGCGGGACAATCCATTTGCAGCAGGAGGTTGATTGTATATGCCCGCGAAAAAAATCGTTGCGATGCTGCTTGCAGGCGGTCAGGGAAGCCGCTTGGGTGAGCTTACAAAAAGCATGGCAAAACCCGCCGTTCCGTTCGGCGGGAAATACAGAATTATAGACTTTCCGCTCTCAAACTGTGTGAATTCGGATATCGACACCGTTGGTGTGCTGACGCAATATGAGCCGCTTGCGCTGAACGCGTATCTCGGGAACGGACAAGCATGGGATTTGGACAGAAATAACGGCGGCGTGTTTGTTCTGCCTCCTTATGCAAGCAACAGCGGCGGCAGGTGGTATTCCGGCACGGCGGATGCGATTTATCAAAACACACCTTTTATTGACCAATACAACCCCGAATATGTTCTTATTCTTTCGGGCGACCATATCTACAAGATGAACTATGCGCAGATGCTTCGCAATCATATAAAAAACAATGCAGATGCAACCATTGCCGTTTTGACCGTCCCGATCGCAGAAGCTTCCCGCTTCGGCATTATGAACACCGATGAGGGAGGCAGAATCACCGAATTTGAAGAAAAACCGAAAATTCCGCGCAGCAATAAAGCGTCCATGGGCATTTATATCTTCAATTGGAGCATTCTGAAAAAGTTTCTGGCAGAGGACGCCGCAAACCCGGATTCCTCCAACGACTTCGGAAAGAACGTCATTCCGACAATGATAGACAGCGGCTGCCGCATGTTTGCATGGGACTTTTCCGGATACTGGAAGGATGTCGGAACGATCGCAAGCCTTTGGGAGGCAAACATGGATTTGCTCGGCACAAATCCTGTTTTCAATCTGTACGATAAGGAATGGCGTATATATTCAAAAAGTCCGATTATGCCGCCGCATTATGCGGGCGCGGATGCAGTCATTTCAAACAGCCTTGTTACAGAGGGCTGCGTTGTGCACGGCCTTGTGCGGCACAGCGTGCTTTATGCGGGCGTTCGCATCGAACCCGGCGCGGTCGTGGAGGATTCAATTATAATGCCCAACTCCGTGATTGAGCGCGGCGCGGTCGTTCAAAAAACAATTGTGGGCGAAAATGCGATTGTCGGCGCAAAAGCTCGGGTCGGCTGCCAAAAACTTGATACCGATGCCGACTACGACACAAAACTTACCGGCGACATAACCCTTGTTGCAAGTGCCGTTCGTGTTGCGGACGGGCTGCGGATTCCAAAGGGCATGGTCTACAACTGCGGAAAAGGGGGCGGATTCAATGAATAACAGCATGTTCGGCTTGATTTACACGGGCGAGGCGAATGCGCAGCTTCGCGAATTGACGTTTTCGCGCTCGGTTGCAGCCGTTCCGTTCGGCGGACGTTACCGTGCCATCGATTTTATGCTTTCCGATATTGTGAACACGGGCATTTCAAACGTCGGCATAATCACTCAAAGAAATTATCACTCTCTGATGGATCACCTCGGCAGCGGAAAGGAATGGGATCTCCACCGCAAAAGGGACGGTCTGTTTATCCTTCCGCCCTTTGTAACGCGGGATAATACCGGCGTTTACAGGGGAACGGTCGATGCAATTCGTTCCGTAATGGGCTATATTCGCCGCAGTGCGCAGAAATATGTCATTCTGACCGGGAGCCACACTCTCTACAACACAACATATGACAAAATGCTCCGACAGCACATTGAAACGGGCGCGGATATAACGATTATGTATAACGAGGAGCATGAGTTCAACAGAGCGGAACAATACGATGACCTGCGCCTCACGATTAACGAAAACGGCAGGATCACCGACCTTGCGCTCAATCCTTATATGCCGGACAGCCCGTTCATGGGCTGTGATGCATACATAATGGAAAAGACTCTGCTGGAATACCTTGTTGAGGATGCGGCCGCACACGGCGAGTTTGATTTCATGCAGGATGTTCTTATCAAAAAATGTGAATAAATACAGGTTCTGCGGCTGGAAGTACAACGGCTATGTTGCAAGATTGAACTCCGTCGATGCATTTTATAAGCATAATCTTGCGCTGCTTCAGCCCGCTGTGCAGCAGGATTTGTTCAATTCCGCGCACCCGATTTATACAAAAGTCAAGGATGAGGTGCCCGCGAATTACTGCGGCAGCGGCAGTGCGCGCAACAGCGTTATTGCGGACGGCTGCATTATCGAGGGCGAAGTCGAAAATTCCGTGCTTTTCCGCGGAGTTCATGTCGGCAAGGGTGCAAAAGTCAAAAACTGCATACTGATGCAAGCCACCTATATCGGGGATAACAGCGAGCTGTCTTATATGGTGCTTGATAAGGGCGTTATAGTTTTGAACGGCAGGCGTTTGAGCGGGCATGAGAATTATCCCGTCATTCTGCGAAAAGGCGTCACTGTATAATGCCGCGAACAAAGCGGGCAGGGCAAAAGCTTCCCAAAGCGGGGGCGTCGGAGCAAAGTTTTGCGTTTGGTCGGAGCAGAACGGATACAGACGTGAAAAATGCTTATTTCCAAAGTATATTTTCAAATAAGTGTTGACAATATTTGCCTGTGGATTTATGATACAACTGAGCGGAGGGAGAAAAGCCTCCCGAGCCGCCTGTTACCAAAGCCGCAGCGGATGCGGTGCGCCCGATGTGGCTGCACATGCGTTTTCGGCACCACGCCGGCGGCATGAAATCGCCGCCTGTGCGGTAATTAAAAAACATTATTTTTTGGAGGATTTTATAGAATGAACGCTTACATTCAGGAAATTCTTGCGAAGGTTCAGCAGCGCGATGCGCACGAACCCGAGTTTCTTCAGACTGTTGAAGAGGTTCTCAAATCCCTTGAACCCGTTATCGAAAAGCATCCCGAGTATCAGGAAGCCGGTCTTCTTGAGCGTCTCGTAGAGCCGGAGCGCGTTATCGAATTCCGCGTACCTTGGACCGACCGTGACGGCAAAGTTCAGGTAAACCGTGGCTTCCGCGTTCAGTTCAACAGCGCGATCGGACCCTACAAGGGCGGTCTCCGTTTCCAGGGCAATGTTAACCTTTCCATCATGAAGTTCCTCGGCTTTGAGCAGACCTTCAAAAACAGCCTCACCAGCCTTCCCATGGGCGGCGGTAAGGGCGGTTCCGACTTCGATCCCAAAGGCAAGACCGATAAGGAAATCATGGATTTCTGCCAGAGCTTCATGACCGAGCTCTGCCGTCATATCGGACCCAGCATCGACGTTCCCGCAGGTGATATGGGTGTCGGCGGCCGTGAAATCGGTTATCTCTTCGGCCAGTACAAGAGGATCCGCGGCGCATACGAAAACGGCGTTCTCACCGGCAAAGGTCTCTCCTTCGGCGGTTCCCTCATCCGTCCCGAAGCAACCGGTTTCGGTGCTGTTTACTACCTCTGCGAAGTTCTCAAGCATGAGAACGACACCATCGAAGGCAAGACCGTTGCAGTATCCGGCTTCGGTAATGTTGCTTGGGGTGTTACCAAGAAGGTTGCGGAACTCGGCGGCAAGGTTGTTACCCTCTCCGGCCCCGATGGCTACATCTACGATCCCAACGGCGTTGTAACCGAAGAAAAGATCAACTACATGCTCGAAATGAATGCAAGCCGCCGCAATCGCGTACAGGACTATGCAGACAAGTTCGGTGTTGAATTCTTCCCCGGCGAAAAGCCCTTCGGCCGCAAGGTCGATATCGTCATGCCCTGCGCAATGCAGAATGACGTTCATATGGAATCCGCAGAGAAGATCGTTGCAAACGGCATCAAGTACTATATCGAAGTTGCTAACATGCCCACCACCAACGATGCTCTCTACTTCATGATGGATCAGCCCGGCATGATCGTTGCTCCCTCCAAGGCAGTTAACGCAGGCGGCGTTGCAGTTTCCGGCCTCGAAATGAGCCAGAACGCAGAGCGTCTTGCTTGGACCGCAGAGGAAGTTGACGCAAAGCTCAGGCACATCATGGTCAACATCCACAAGGCATCCATGGAAGCAGCAGAAGAATGCGGCCTTGGCTACAACCTCGTAGCAGGCGCAAACATCGCAGGCTTCAAGAAGGTTGCTGATGCTATGATGGCTCAGGGCATCTGCTAATCATTGATTAACATTTGTTGATTAACCTCAAATAAAGGTCGGGGAATCGCTGTACGGCGATTCCCCGATTGTTCAATTTCGGTATTGCTGCCGAAACAACTCAAATTCACTTTACTGCGGTTAAATTTAATCAGCCTCATTTTCCGCTGCCGGCAGCAGCTTTCAAACGCGGAAAGTTTTGACAACCGCCACAAGCGTAAAACAGGAGTTACCCATGGACTTGATGAAACTTATAAAGGGCACCGATATAGGCGACTGCGTTGCTCGGCTTCTTTTCACTTGGAACGCCGATCACCCCGATGCGGAGAAGGCTAAGGAAACTTTTATCAGCGCAATAAAAGCAAGAATGCCGCAGCAGGCAAGGCTGAATTTGTCGAGTGCGGAAAAACTTTCGAACAGCATTGACAGATACCTGATAAAAAACGACACCGAGATGTATGCGGCGGTGAAAATCGGCAGCGCAATGATGCTTGCGGCCCTTGCCAACCGCGAAACGGAAAACGCCGCTCTTGTGCGGTCGGCGGCCGAGAGTTTCATTTCGGATATTCCGGACGGAATTGCGGACGACCGCGAGGCACTCAGCGAAATCATCTTTTCCGAAAAAGAGGGCAGGGAAAAGCTGATTGAGATTTTCAAACTGCTGCGAGATTGAGAAACAACAAAATATATCTGCATTTTTTGCCGAAAATCAGTGAAAAACTATTGACAGGCTCAAAACAAGCGGTTATAATAACTCGGCAAATGAATATCCGCCATAGACAGCAGGTGCGCGGGCAAGATGCTTCGGCATCGGCCGTCCAAGCTTAATCTCCTGCCGAGGTAGAGACAAAATAGTTATTTCATCAGTTATTGCAGCAGCGGCTTTCGGTTTTTATGCTAATGCATTTTGCGTTTTGCATTAAATCGGGGCAGTGCTAAAATGATTGTTCGGCTATCCTCTGTCCCCCTGTCCTATGGCATGGGGGATATTTGTTTGAAACTGTGACAAGGAGGAATTTTCCATGGCAAATGCTTCTATTCTTGCAATGAAGGAGCAGCACGTTGCGGAGATCAAAGATCGTCTCACAAGGGCTCAGTCCGTTGTTATGTTCGATTACCGCGGTCTTACCGTTGACGAGGTGACTGCACTCCGTGTCGAAATGCGCAAAGCAGGTGTTGAGTACATCGTTCTCAAAAACACCATGGTCGAAAGAGCCTGCCGCGAACTCAACATCGATGAGTCCGTTCATGCAATGCTCAAAGGACCGTCCGCTTTCGCTTTCGGTTACGACGACGCGGTTGCACCCGCAAAAATCCTTAAGGATTCAATCAAAAAGTTCAAAAAATGCACCATCAAGGGCGGCATTGTGGACGGCGTTGTTACCGATGCTCAGGGCATCGATGCTCTCGCTGATCTGCCCCCCAGAGAGGTTCTCATCGCCCGTATGCTGGGCAGCATGATGAGCCCCATCACCGGCCTTGCCATCGCTCTCGACCAGCTCGCAAAGAAGCTCGGCGGCGGCGAAGCAGCCGAAGAAGCAGCGGCAGAATAACTTTCGCTGCGTAACCGTTTCAAACAAAAATTTTTAATCGGAGGAAATTAAAATGACTAAGCAGGAATTTATCGATTACATTAAGTCCCTCACCGTTCTCGAACTCGCAGACCTCGTTCATGCGGTCGAAGAAGAATTCGGCGTATCCGCAGCAGCAACCGCAGTTGCAGTTACAGGCCCCGCAGCAGCAGCAGAACCCGTTGAAGAGAAGACCGAATTTGACGTTATCCTCAAGGGCTTCGGCGCACAGAAACTCAACGTTATCAAGGTTGTCCGCGCAGAACTCGGCCTCGGCCTGAAGGAAGCAAAGGAAGCTGTTGAAGGCGCACCCACCACCCTCAAGGAAGGCCTCTCCAAGGAAGACGCAGAGAAGCTCGCAAAGGCATTCACCGATGCAGGCGCAGAAATCGAAATCAAATAATCATTTTCCCTGTCACAAACAAAACCCCGCCCGCCGCAGCTGCCCGCAGCCGCGGCGGGCTTTTTGCTTTTTGAATATTAACGACGGAACGGGTTAGATGTCAACATTTGAGTCAACGTAAGAACCGGGAAAAAGAGATTTGTAAAGAAACAGAATTACATCAAAACTACGTTGGACGGCACTTCATCAACCCATACCAACGGTAGATAAATTAAAATCCAAACAGTACGAGCGGTGTGTTCCGTGCACCGCTCTTTTTTGCTATAATGGGGTAAAGAAAACGGCAGGACGAAAGCTTGACGGCGGCTTTTAAAGACGCAGTGCGAAAATGCCGCCGAAAAAAGGAGGAAAGCGGAGCAAATGGAGAACAAGCTTGCAGAGAATATCCGAACGTTCAGAAAACAGCGCGCATTGACGCAGGAACAGCTTGCGGAAGTGCTGGGCGTTACTGTCGGTGCGGTGTACAAATGGGAAGCGCGGCTGTCCCAACCGGAATTGAGCACAATAATGGAGCTTGCGGACTTTTTTGACACATCGGTGGATGTGCTTCTCGGCTACGAGCTGAAAGATAACAGCCTTCGGGCAACGGCGGCACGATTGAAAAAGTATCAGTCCGACAAGGATGAAGCCGGCCTTGCCGAGGCGGAAAAAGCATTAAAAAAATATCCGAATTCCTTTGAAATTGTGTTTAATGCCGCAGGGCTTTTCAGTGTGTTCGGAACGGAGCGCGGCGAAAAAAGGCTTATGCGGCGCGCATTGGAGCTTTTGGAAAAAAGCAGGCAGCTTATTGCGCAGAATACGAACCCGCGGATAAACGAAAGCACACTGTGCGGAAACATCGCGGAGGTGCTGCGCATAATGGGCGAAGCCGAACGCGCCGTTGAGATGCTGAAAGCGAATAATGCGGGCGGAATGTACAGCGACATAATCGGATTGACACTTGCGGAAGCGTGCGGCCGACCCGAGGAGGCAATGCCCTTCCTTTCGGAATCGCTCGTTGAAAATACGGTCAGAATCATTCGAACCGTGTTTGGTTATATCAATGTGTTTTTTCAAAAAAAGGATTATGCGTCGGCAAAGGCGGTGCTGAATTTCGGCCTTGCTCTTTCAAACGGACTGCGGCGGGAAGGGGAAACGAATTTTACAGACAAAACATCGGGAATGCTTTACGCATGTTTGGCTTATTCGGAGTTGATGGCCGGCAATGCGGTCGGCGCGGAAAAAGCATTGATTCAGGGAAAGCTGACAGCGGAACGCTTCGATGCAAACCCGAATTACAGCGCGGCAGCGATCCGCTTTGTTTCGTGTGACGAATCGGCAAGCGCATATGACGACATCGGCGCAACGGCTGCGGAGGGAGTGCGGAACACGGTCTGTTCTCTTGAAAGTGCCGAACTTACGAAAATATGGGAAAGGGTGAGCAACGATGAAAAACGGTCGAACAAAGAATGACAGCAGCGGGAATTGTGCTGCCGAAAACGAAAAAGCAAATGCAGCAAAAGAAAACGTGGGCGCATTTTGCAAAAAACCGCTCGGGAAACAGCTGCGGGGTCAGTTCTTTTATAAAAATATTCCGATTTTTTGCCTTGCGGTGTTTGCGGCCTTGGCAGCCGGCTCGCTGAATCTGATTCTCTCGTGGATAATTCAACAGCTGATGGACACGGCAGCGGGAGAGTCCGGGGCGTTAAGCTTTCGCACTTTGCTTTTGATAAGCGCGGGCTTTGTTCTGCTTTGTGCGGGGCTTTCCCTATTGAACTATGCGTCGCAGCCTCGTTTTTTGGAACGGGCAATGCGGCAATACAAGGATTTTGCATTCAAAAAGCTGATAGGAAAGAGCATTTCGTCTTTTCGTGATGAAAGCGCGGCAGGCTATCTTTCCGCATTGACGAACGATGCCGCAAGCATTGAAACCAATTATCTTGCGCAGATGCTTGCAATGATAACAAAGACGGTCACTTTCATCGGTGCGCTGCTGCTGATGTGCAGGTATTCACTGCTCATGACGGCAATTGCGGCAGGGCTGACGGTGCTTCCGCTGATAGCATCCCTTTTGACGGGCAACAGACTGCAAGCCGTTGAAAGCAGGGTTTCCGAACGGAACGGAGAATTCACCGCCGCACTCAGCGATTGCCTCGCAGGGTTTACCGTTGTTAAAAACTTCAAAGCGGAGCGGGAGATCTTTCGCCTGTTTGCGCAGAGCAACAAAGCCCTTGAGCATGAAAAATTCACGGGACGGCGCATTAAAACGCTCGTCGGAATGATCGGCGCGGTCACGGGGATTTTTGCTCAGCTCGGAGTGTTCATTGCAGGCGTGTACCTTTCGATGAAGGACGGCAGCATGACGCCCGGTGCAGTTGTTCTGTTTGTTAACCTTATGAATTTCATCATTTCGCCCATTGCGGAGCTTCCCGGACTGCTTGCATGCCGCAAAGCGGCGTTGGGGCTTGTGGATAAACTTGCGGCCGCGCTGGAAAGCAGCTCGTCCCGCGAGGGGAGTGAAACGCTCAACAGGCTTGAACACGGGATTCGGCTTGAAAACGTCTCTTTCGCATATGAACCGGGGAAGACGGTGCTGCACGGAATAAATGCCGAGTTTGAGGCAGGCAGGGCATATGCGCTTGTCGGCGGCAGCGGCAGCGGAAAATCTACCCTGCTGAACTTGCTCATGGCGGCGGAAACAAACTACAGCGGGCATATCCTTGCGGACGGAATCGAACTGTCGGATATTTCAACGGAGTCGCTCTACGGAACGATGGCGGCAATTCAGCAGAATGTTTTTGTTTTTAATGCCTCGATAAAGGACAATGTTTCAATGTTCCGTGATTTTCCGAAGACGGAGATGGATGAAGCGATTGCCCGTGCGCACCTTGGCGCGCTGATTCGCGAACGCGGGGAGGATTACCTTTGCGGGGAAAACGGCAGCGGGCTTTCCGGCGGCGAGAAACAAAGAATCTCCATTGCGCGGAGTCTGCTCAAAAAATCCTCCGTTCTGCTTGCGGATGAGGTGACGGCGGCACTGGATGCGCAAACGGCGCACCGTGTTTCAAGCGATATTCTCGATTTGCAGGGAATCACACGAATTGTTGTTACGCATACTCTTGAAGAGTCGCTCCTGCGCAGATACGATAAAATCTTTGTGCTTCGCGGCGGCAGGATTGAAGAGGCGGGCAGCTTTGCGGTTTTGATGGCGAACAAGGGATATTTTTACGCATTGTTCACCGTTGCGCAATAAAACGAAACGGCATGTTTCGGCTTCGTGCCGCATGAAACAGTATGAATACCAATGTAAATGCGTAAATGTATATTGCGGAAGATTCCCGGTATTTTTCGGGGAGTCTTCCGCAGCGTTATGTCGGAGCGGGGCGGCAAAAATTATTTCAGCCCGAATTCACGCAGAACTTCAACGGCGGAATTCCGCGCTCGCTCGGATTTTATGTTGCGGCGAACATCGGAAATATCGACGTAATCGCCTTTGCGGGCACATTCACACAATGCTTCCGCAACATATGCATCGCGAAAGCGTTCCTCTTTAAAAATCAGCTCAATGGAGCTGTTCATCTTTTTGTCAAGCGCGTCGATCATGGTTCGATACATGAAATGATCCTCGCCCAAAAGCTCGCGGAGGCGTTGAATGCACGAGATGGCTTCGCTCATTCGTTCAACGGTCACACGGCGGCGGTAGCGCCAGCCGCATGAGCCTGCACCGAGAAGCTCATCCGCAGAGGTGTCCAATATCAGAGCAAGGTCCTGCAAAAGTCCCGTATCCGGCATAGTTTCGCCGCGTTCCCAATTTGAAACGGATTGTGCGGTTATGCCCAAGCGTTCGCCCAATTCCGCCTGCGTCAGCCCGACGGCCTTCCTGCGGGCAGCGATATAGGCTCCTATTTGTTCCTGGTTAAGCATTGTTTTTTCTCCTTTGCTTTTTTGATGAAACAATTATAGCACGCGGAACGGAGGCGGAAAAGCGAGTGATGCTTTATTTTTTTCGCTGATTGTTAAGCCGGCGTTCAGAAAGAGCGCAGGCGGTCGGCGGCAGAAGAAACATGAAAAATTGCGCTGTTTATGTGCGGGTGCAAATGTGATATAATTTCTTTGTGAGATGTTTAAAATTGATTAAATAATCAATAACTCATACTGATTCACAAAAACGTCAATCAAGCTTCGGCAAAAGTGCGAACAATTCGACTGAAAAAGCCGCTTGCTTAAAACACTGAAAAATCCGGATTCAATTGCGAAAGTTTATAACAATGCTGCCGAAAAACTCGGGAACTCCGCATATAAGCTTTGATACGGATTTCGGGCAGGTTCCGCATTCCCGAATCCGAATTAACTTTCAGTCATTCTTATTTGTTGTTCGGGTTCTGGGTGACATGAATCGTGATGTCAACGCCGTCCGCCCTGTCGGATTGGGACACGTCAACATTCATGCCTCCGGAGCGCAGGTGTTCGCAGGCGGAATTCACCGTGTTCATGAACATGCGGTAGTCCTTTACAATTCGCATAATGACGGGGCGGGGCTTTGCACCGTCCTTTTTGCTGTCAAACAGTGAGTTAAGCTTTTTTTCAACAAGGCGTTCGGTGTCTTTAACGCTCAGACCGTCCTCGCCGGCTTTTTTGATTATTGCAAGCTTGTCCGCATCGTCCGAAAGGCGCAGCACGGCGCGGGCGTGGCGTTCACTCAGCCCGTAAAGACCGACAGCTTCGCGAACTTCAGGGGAAAGTTTGAGGATACGGAGTTTGTTTGCAATGAAACTCTGGCTTTTGCCGAGACGGGAGGCAAGCTCCTCCTGTGTGAGCTTCAGCTCGTCCAAAAGGGCTTTATAGCATTCGGCCTCTTCAAAATAATTCAAATCCTCACGCTGAAGGTTTTCAACAACGGCCATCAATGCGGAATCGGCGTCAACCGCGGAGTTGTCAACTATACAGAGCGCTTTTTCCGACCCAAGGCTCCGCAGCGCACGCAGACGGCGTTCACCGGCGATAAGCTCATATGTTTCGCCGTTTTTGCGAACGACAAGGGGCTGAATCAATCCGACCTGCCGAATGGATTGTGCAAGCTCGGATATGCTTTCGTCATCAAAGGTTTTTCGCGGCTGAGCAGGGTTCGGAACGATGGAATCCAGTGCCAGTTCAACAAGCTGGCGTTTTGCCTCGGCAGGCTGTGCGCCTGCTGCTTCGCTTTTTTTGTCTTTCAGAAAATCAAACAGTGCCATATTGAATAAAACTCCGAATAAAACTCCGTTGCCGCTCTGCCGTTCGGACAGGTAAAAACTGCCTTTTCGGGCAAGCGGATATTTCGGTTGTGCGGAGAATGAGCTCCGCATGTAGATTATACATTATTACCCGGTATTTCCGCAAGCGGGAATATCGTTTTGTTTTGTCGAAACCGGATGAAACATGAAAGCACGGAGCGGGAAATACCTCGCTGTGCATCTGCGCGGGGTGAAACCTGCTTGGACGGGGGCGGTTCAAGGGCTTGAATCAAAGTCCGTATTTTTTAAGCAATGCATCGAGTTCACCGCTTTTTTGCAGGTCATAGATGAACAGTTCCGCAAGCTGAGCAACGGCTGGTTCATCCGCAGCTGAGGCGATTGCATATTCGACATTGCCGAGACTTGTTTCATGGCGGATAAATCCGTGTGCGGATATATCTTCCGCATATCTTGTGCAGTAAGCACCGGTGACGACCGCACCGGCAACGGTGCCGCGCGCAAGCGCATCGAAAAGCTCCGGATAGGAGGCGAAAGCTTTTGTTGCGAACACGATTGCATCGGCGGGAAGCTCCGGTGTGCGTCCCTTAAGCCGGTCAATGAGAGTGCGTTCAACTTTTGTTTCGTGCGCATCAATGTATTTCTTAAGCCTTGTTTCACCTGCCGTGCCCTGAACAAAACCGATAACAAGTTCGTTCAGCGGAGTTGCTTCGCTGCCGCTTTTAACAAGCACGGAGCATGTATCCGTATAATACGGATAGGAGTAGACATATTTTGAACTTGCGCCGCGCGGCATCAACGCAACGGCGGCATCGATTGTGCCGTCCGAAAGCTTTGTTGAAGCGGTTTTACCGTTCACGGTGATGAGTTTTGCCGCCGCATCCCCGGCGGTGTCGGGAAGCAGATACGCAGCGAATTTTTGTGCAAGCTCGATTTCAAACCCTTCGCCGCCTTCGGCAAAAAGCGGCATATCGTCCCGCACGCCGACGGCAAGCACGCCGCGTTCGCGTATGCGCTGAATTTCCGGGGTGTTCATAAGCTGCGTTCGCGGCTTTAAGAGCATTGCAAGAAGAACGAGCAGAACCAGCCCCGCCGCACAGCAGAGCGCGATGCGGACGGGTTTGCCCTTTTCGCCGCGAAGAGTAAAATTGAGCCGAAGCTTTTTATGCTGTTTTCCGTCGCGGAGGAAACTCCGCCGCGGGTGATGATGTCGATTTTTCATGATTAATATTATATCAGTAAAGACGCACATTGACAAGAGCGGCATGTTGACAGTATAATGTATAATTGGGTAAACGTTGATTAATTCGGAACATGCCTTTCGTGAATGCACCTGCCTTAACCGCAGCCTGTCCGAAACCGATTCGGGCATTCGGATGTTTCGAAACCGCGATTTGCCCAAAGCGGCCGCCGAATCGAGTTTTTGCGAAAACAAATTATTCGGAACGAACCTGACATTAAGCAATCAAGCCCCGCAAGGGGAGAAAGGTTTACAAATAGAATGAAATCATTAACAACAACCGAACTTCGGGCACTCTTTCTCCGCTTTTTCGGCGAAAGAGGACACACGATAATCCCTTCGGCTTCCCTTATTCCCGAAAACGATCCCACGGTTCTTTTCACAACGGCAGGTATGCATCCGCTCATGCCCTATCTTATGGGCGCGGCGCATCCGGCGGGAGTTCGCCTTGCCGATGTCCAAAAATGCGTTCGCACGGGCGATATCGATGAAGTCGGCGATGCAAGCCACCTGACCTTTTTTGAAATGCTCGGCAACTGGTCCCTCGGCGACTACTTTAAAAAGGAGTCGATCGCATGGAGTTGGGAATTCCTGACCGATGAAAAATGGCTCGGCATCGATCCGGACAGGCTTTATTTCACATGTTTTGAGGGCGATGAGCGCGCCCCGCGCGATGAGGTTTCACGCGATCGCTGGGTTGAAATGGGTGCTGATCCGAGTCACATCTTCTTCCTGAACGCAAAACATAACTGGTGGATTCCCGGAACGAGCGGTCCCTGCGGTCCCGATACCGAGATTTTCTACGACACGGGCAAGGAGAAATGCTGCGATGAATGCAGCCCCGCTTGTGACTGCGGAAAATATCTTGAAATCTGGAACAATGTTTTCATGCAGTACTTCCAGCCCGCAAACGGCGAGATTCGTATGCTTGAAAAGAAAAACGTTGACACGGGCATGGGTCTTGAACGCACGATTGCAACGCTTCAGGGCGCGGAGAGCGTCTATGACACGGATGCCTTTGCGCATATCCTTGCACGCATCAGCGAGCTTTCCGGCAAGAACTATCGTGATAATGCCGAAACAACACGTGCGTTCCGCATCGTTGCCGATCACATCCGCACAAGTGCGTTCATGCTGGGCGATCCGCGCAGCGTAACCCCGAGCAATGTCGATCAGGGCTACATTCTCCGCCGGCTTATTCGCCGCGCGCTTCGCTATGCAATGCAGCTGGGCATGCCCGAAAACTCACTCAGCAAAATTGCCGAAACCGTTATTTCGGATTACGGCGAGGTCTATCCCGAACTGCGCGAAAACGAAGCCCGAATCATTCGCGAACTCGACACGGAGGAGGCAAGATTCCAGCGCACTCTCACCAACGGTATGCGCGAATTTGAGCGCATCAAAGGCAAGTTTGAAAACGGT
>ENA-OQCL01000160-OQCL01000160.1-human-gut-metagenome-genome-assembly--contig:-NODE-160-length-37292-cov-7.103458_pt1 | contig 37292 bp, 36 predicted proteins | sample MGYA00242502_ERZ504586 | MGnify/ENA primary metagenome ERZ504586 (study PRJEB26092, sample SAMD00036316) | human gut metagenome | host: Homo sapiens | study: EMG produced TPA metagenomics assembly of... | reverse complement strand
GCTCCCAGCCTCACGACGTGCAAGCACTGCGGCGAGGTCATCGAGACCTACCGCGCCTGCCCGGCCTGCGGCTTCTACAAGGGCCGTCAGGTCCTCAAAATCACAGAAGAGAAGACCGCTGAATAAATTTTTCAGACAGACTTTCGCCTCGCGGCTCCGGCTTCACGCCCGGGCCGCGATTCTTTTTATTCCCGCCTTTTTCAGCGCCGCTGATTTTGTAAAAATTCCCAATAAAATTGCGGTGAATGCTATTGACAACGGAGCGCGCATATAATATCTTGTCTGCTGTTAAGACCAGCTCATAATATGAGCTTGTTTTTAGGAGAAGAAGATGCGTTCTGAAGGCAGAAAGCGGCGTCACAGCCAACTCTTAAAACTTATAGAGACTAACCCGCTGCTCACCGACGAGGAAATTTCCTCGAAGCTCGGCGTCAGTCTCAGCACCGTAAGGCTCGACCGCGGACTGCTCGCCATACCCGAGCTGCGCGAAAGGACGCGCGCGATGGCGGAACACGCCGCGAGCCGTCTAAAGTCTCTGCGCGACGACGAGGTCGTCGGCGAACTTCTAGGCCTTGAGCCGAACAGCTGGGCGCTCTCCACTCTCGAGATAGGCCCGGAAATGGCCTTCCGCACGACCGATATGGCCGGCGACTACTACATTTACGCGCAGGCCTCCTCGCTCGCGATAGCGACGATAGACGCGGAGATGGTCGTCTCCGCCGCCGCGCGCCTCAAATACTGCCAGCCGGCCTACATCGGCGAAAAGATCGTCGCTCGCTCGAAGGTCGGCACGCACAAGGGCAACAAATACGTGGTGAGCGTTCATTCAAAAATCGGCGAGCGTGAAATATTCGTAGGGCGTTTCGTCGTCGCCGCGATAGACGATCATAATAACGAAAAAGTGGGGGACGAGAAATGCTGATTGCACTTGACGCCATGGGCGGGGACCACGCCCCCGAAGAGCCCTGTAAGGCGGCGATACAGGCCTGCCGGCAGGATCCTGACCTTTCCGTAGCGCTGGCTGGCGACAGCGAAAAGATAAAACCAATAATAGAAACTGCGGAAGCTTCCGTCCGCTCGCGGCTCAGCATCGTCCACACGGACGAGGTCATAACCGGCAGCGACTCGCCGTCTATTTCAATACGCAGAAAAAGAATTCCAGCCTCGTCGTATGCTTCAACATGGTGCGCTCGCACGAAGCCGATGGAATCGTCTCGGCCGGCAACACCGGCGCTATCGCCGCGGGCGCGGTGCTCCTTCTCGGACGCATCCCCGGAATCGACCGCCGGGCCTCGGCGCCGTGCTCCCGGTGCTCAACCGCTGCACGCTGCTGATGGACGTCGGCGGCACGGTGCGCTGCAAACCTGTCAACCTTCTGCAATTCGCCCAGATGGGCTCGATATATATGAAACTTTTCAGAAACGTCGAAAATCCGTCGGTCCGCCTGCTCAGCAACGGCGAGGAGGCGACGAAGGGCGACGAAGTCATCTCCGCGGCGCGCGCTCTCATAGAGCAGACGAAGCTCAACTTGCAGGGTACGCCGAGGGCAAGGACATCCCGAAGGGAATCTCGGACGTCGTCGTCTGCGACGGCTTCACCGGCAACGTCGTCATCAAATTCGGAGAGGGGCTCGGCGAGCTTATCCAGAGCCAGCTCAAAGAAGAATATAAACACCATATGCTTCCGAAAATCGGATGCTTCTTCATGCTCCCCGCGATGAAGCGCATAATGGGACGCTTCGACTGGGAGAGGTACGGCGGCTCGCCCGTACTCGGCGTATGCGGCAGCGTCGTGAAGGTTCACGGACGCTCGCGCGCGAACGCCATCGCCAACGCGATAACGAGCGGCGCGAATTTTATACGGCACAACGGCGTTGAGAGGATTCAGAACGAAATAGCGAAAGGCGCGGAGGGTAACGATGATTAGCGGATTTCCTGTCAGAATCGCCGGAACGGGGAGATATATCCCCGAGAAGGTGATGACGAATTTTGACTTTGAAAAAATTCTCGACACGAGCGACGAGTGGATAGTGACGCGCACCGGCATCAGAAAGCGCCACTTCGCCGCCGAGGATGAGAAATGCAGCGACCTCGCCTACAAGGCCGGCCTCGCTGCGCTTGAGGACGCGGGGCTCTCCGCGGAAGATCTCGACCTTATAATCGTCGCGACCGACACGCCGGATACAGTTTGTCCGTGCACCGCGTCGAAGGTGCAGGGAATGCTCGGCGCTGTGAACGCAGGGACTTACGACGTGCTCGCGGGCTGCACGGGCAGCCTCACCGCTATGACGACCGCCATCGGCGGCATTGCGAGCGGCATATGGAAGAACGTCCTCGTAATCGGCTCCGAGGATTTCGCCGGAGTGCTTGACTGGAGCGACCGCTCGTCGTGCATACTCTTCGGCGACGGCGCGGGCGCCGCGGTGCTGTCGCGCTCGGAAGAGGGCGCAGGGCGTTTCGTCGCCGCGGAGCTGAAGGCGGACGGCGCGAAGCACGCGCTCATAACGATAGACAAGGAAGCGGGACGCGAAAATCCCGTCCTTCGTATGCACGGCGCAGAGGTCTTCAAGTTCGTCAACGTACATCTTCCCCCGTTCATCAAAAATTTCTGCGAGGAATCCGGCGTCGAACCTTCGGAGATAGGCTTCTGGGTCCTGCATCAGGCGAATACGAGGATAATAGACAGCCTCTTCAAACGTCTCGGCGTGCCTACCGAGCGCACTATAATGAATCTTGAAAATTATGGAAATACGTCCGCGGCGTCGCTGATGGTGACGCTGGACGAAGCGATGAAATCCGGCTGTATCAAGAGCGGCGAAAAAGTTCTCTTTATGGCTTTCGGCGCGGGTATGACGCTGGGCGCGCTGTTATACGAAGCATAAGGAGCGGATTTATAAATGTTTGAGAACAATGCAATCACCAAACTGCTTAAAATCAAGTACCCGATTATACAGGGCGGCATGGCGTGGGTCGCCGACGCCGACCTTGCGGCTGCGGTCAGCAACGGCGGCGGTCTCGGTATAATCGCGGCCGCCAATATGCCGCCGGAGCTCCTTGAACGCCAGATACAGAAGATCAAGACGCTCACCGACAAGCCCTTCGGCCTCAACATCATGCTTATGTCCCCGACTGCCGGCGACGCGCTGGAACTTGCGGCGAAGTACCGCGTCCCCGTCGTCACGACCGGAGCGGGACAGCCCGGCAAGGTCATCGAGCGCCTCAAGCCGCTCGGAACGATAGTCATCCCGGTCGTCGCCGCCGTCGCGCTCGCTGAGCGCGTCGAGAAGCAGGGCGCGGACGCAGTCGTCGCAGAGGGCATGGAGTCCGGCGGACACATCGGCGAGACGACGACGATGAACCTCGTCCCGCAGGTCGTAGACGCCGTGAAAATTCCCGTCATCGCGGCGGGCGGCATCGCCGACGGACGCGGCATGGCGGCGGCCTTCATGCTCGCGCGAGCGGCGTCCAGATGGGCACGCGCTTCGTCTGCGCGGAAGAGTGCAACGCGCACAGGAATTACAAGGAAAAGATAGTCAAGGCCAACGACAGGGCGACCGTCGTGACGGGCCGCAGCCTCGGCCATCCGGTGCGCGCCCTCAAAAATAAATTTACGAAGCAGTTCGAAGAACTTGAGGGCGGGAATGCCCCGGCTGCGGAGCTCGAAGCTCTCGGCGCGGGCAAGCTGCGCCTCGCGGTCGTTGAGGGCGATTCGGATATGGGGTCGTTCATGTCCGGCCAGTCCGCCGGGCTCGTCCATGCGATAGAGCCTGCGGCGGCGATAATAGAAAGCGTTGTAACAGAGATGAAATCCATCCTTTCAGAATCGGAGAGATACGTCAGATGAAGTACGCGATGATATTCCCCGGACAGGGCGCGCAGCGCCCGGGAATGGGGAAGGACGTCTGCGATAAGTATATCGCGGCGAAGAGGATTTTCGACGAAGCGGACGAAGCCCTCGGCTTCTCGCTGAGCGACATAATTTTCAACGGCACGCCTGAGCAGCTCGCCCACACCGAGATAACGCAGCCTGCGATACTCACGGTCAGCGTAGCGATGTTCCGCGCGCTCGAACAGGAGCTCGGCACGGCGGTAGAGCCGGCCTGCATGGCGGGCCACAGCCTCGGCGAATACACGGCGCTCGTAGCCTCCGGCGCTCTTTCGGTCAGAGACGGCGTCAGGCTCGTCCACAAACGCGGCGGACTTATGCAGACCGCTGTACCGCTCGGCGTAGGATCGATGGCGGCGATCATCGGCCTTGAGCTGCCGGTAGTCAGCGAAGTATGCGAAGAGGCTGCGCAGGGCGAAGTCTGTCAGGCCGCGAACATCAACTCGCCGAAGCAGATAGTCATCTCGGGCCATGCGACCGCGGTAGCGCGCGCCGTCGCGCTTATCGAACAGAAATACACGGCGAAGGTTGTCCCGCTGCGAGTGAGCGCCCCCTTCCACTGCGCGCTCATGCGTCCGGTCGCCGACGAACTCAAGGAAGCCTTCTCGCAGATTGAGTGGCACGACCCGAAATTCCCGATAATCGCCAACGCGACCGCCCTGCCGGTGCAGAAGGCGCAGGCGGTGCGCGAAGCGCTCTACGCTCAGACCTACTCGCCCGTTCTATGGTCGCAGTCAGTTCTTGAAATGGAGAAGAACGGCGTAGACGGCTACATAGAGCTCGGCCCGGGCAGCGTCCTCTCAGGGCTTGTGAGAAAGATATGCAACGGCAAACGTCCCTACGCGGTGTCGAACTCGCAGGAACTTCTCGCCGCGGCGGACTATCTGAGGAGCGGCGGCAATGCCAGATAAGAAGGTAGCCGTAGTAACGGGAGCGGGACGCGGCATCGGACGCGCGATAGCGGTGGAGCTGGCTAAACGCGGCTGCGCGGTCGCCGTCAACTACAGCCGTTCCGAAGGCCCGGCCAACGAAGTCGTCGAAGAGATAACGGCGGCGGGCGGCGAAGCCTTCGCCGTAAAGGCCGACGTCTCGAACGCCGAAGAGGTCAAGGCGATGTTCAAGGCCGTCTCAGAAAAACTCGGCCCCGCCAACGTACTCGTCTGCAACGCGGGCGTGACGCGCGACAACCTTCTCATGCGCATGAAGGACGCCGACTGGGACGACGTTATAAAGACGGACCTCAGTTCTCTTTACTATTGCGCGAAGGAGGCCGTGCGCCCGATGCTCAAGGGCCGCTGGGGCCGCATCGTCGCGGTCTCGTCGATAAACGGGCTGCGCGGCAGCGCGGGACAGTGCAATTACGCGGCGGCGAAGGCTGGGGTCATCGGCTTCGTCAAGAGCCTCGCGCGCGAGGTCGCCTCGCGCGGCGTGACTGTAAACGCGATAGCGCCGGGCTTCATAGAGACGGACATGACCGCCGTCCTGCCAGAAGACGTGAAGTCGCAGTTCATCGCCTCGATTCCAGCCGGACGCGCGGGAACGCCGCAGGACGTCGCGGGCGTCGTCGCCTTCCTCGTGTCGGACGACGCTGCGTATCTTCAGGGACAGGTCATCGCCGTCGACGGCGGCGTGACGATGCAGTAAAAAGGGAAAAAGTTCCTACGGGACTTTTTGTATAAACAAGAGACATAAATACCGCAAAGGAGAGATTTGCAATGAAAATGGAAGAAGTACAGCAGAAACTTAAGGAAATCGTAATGGACCGCCTCAACGCCGAAGAGGACCAGATCAAGCCGGAAGCTTCGTTCGTAGAGGACCTCGGCGCCGACTCCCTCGACATCGTTGAGCTCATCATGGGCATCGAGGAAGAGTTCGACATCGAAATCCCCGACGAGGACGCCGAGAAGCTCACCACCGTCGGCGAGGCCATGGCCTACGTCAAGACGAAGCTCGGAGTCGAGGACTAATTAACGACTGAGACAATTGGGGGACTGCCCGTCAGTCCCCCCTCTTCCAGGGAGGGAACCTATGACGCCGATGAATAACAGAAGAGTGGTAATCACAGGTTGCGGTGCCGTCACCCCAATCGGAATCGGAAAAGAAGAGTTCTGGAGCGCGCTTGAGCGCGGGGAGAACGGCGTAGACTACATCACGCTCTTCGACACGGAAAAGCACACCACGAAGATAGCCGCAGAGGTTAAAAAATTTCAATCCTGAAAACTGGCTCGACAAAAAAGAGGTCCGCCGCACCGACCGCGTGCTTCACTTCGCGGCCGCCGGAGCCGACCTCGCCGTACAGGACGCCGGCCTCGACCTTGAAAAGCTCGACAAAGAGATGTTCGGCGTGTACGTCGGCAGCGGAGAGGGCGGAATCCACACGATAGAGGAAAACTTCCGCCTGCTCTACGAAAAAGGGCCGAGCCGCGTCAGCCCCTTCATGGTGCCGATGATGATCACGAACATGCCCGCCGGATACATAGCGATACGCCTCGGCGCAAAGGGGCCGAACATGGCCGTCGTCACGGCCTGCGCCAGCTCGACCCACAGCATGGGCGAAGCCTACAACTGCATCATGCGCGGCGACGCCGACGTAATGATCACCGGCGGAGTCGAAGCCGCGATATCGCCGCTCGCGACGGCCGGCTTCAGCTCGCTCAAGGCGCTTTCGGGACGCAACGACGACCCGAAGCACGCCTCGCGCCCCTTCGACGCGGACCGCGACGGCTTCGTAATCGGCGAAGGCGCGGGAATCCTCGTCTTTGAGGAATACGAGCACGCGAAGGCCCGCGGCGCGCACATCTACGCCGAGGTCAAGGGCTACGGCCTCTCCTGCGACGCGCACCACATCACGGCGCCCGCGCCCGACGGCGACGGAGCCTACCGCGCGATGGCGATGGCCGTCCGCAAGGCTGGGTGGAAGCCCGAGGAGATAGACCTCATCAACGCGCACGGCACCTCGACGCCGCTCAACGAGAAGATGGAGACCGCCGCTATAAAGCGCCTCATGGGCGACGCCGCGGACAAGGTCATGGTGCAGGCGACGAAGTCGATGGTCGGCCACTCGCTCGGAGCCGCCGGCGCTGTCGGCACGATAGCCGCCCTGCTCGCCTTCGAGCGCGGAATAGTGCATCCGACGATAAACTTCCAGACGCCGGATCCCGAGTGCGCCATCAACGTAGTGCCCAACAAGGCCGTGAACGCGAAGGTCGAGAGAGCCCTCGTCAACAGCTTCGGCTTCGGCGGACACAACGGAGTCATCGCAATCGAGAGCTGCAAGTAACCCATCAATGAAAGACGACAAAAGGCGCGAAGAACAGCTTCGCGCCTTTCAATTAAAATTAGGCTACGAATTCAAGAACGCGGAGCTTCTGACCGAGGCTCTGACGCATTCCTCATACGCCAACGAAAACAACGCGGCCTACAACGAGCGGCTCGAGTTCCTCGGCGACGCCGTGCTCGAGCTCGTCACCTCGGCGCGCCTCTTCGCCGCCTATCCGGGTTTCAGCGAAGGCGAGCTCACGCGGCTGCGCGCGCGCCTCGTCTGCAAAAACAGCCTCAGCGACTGGGCCTCGGACAACGGCCTGAAGCCGCTCATACGCCTCGGCAAAAGCATAAAAAGCCCGACCGACTCGATGGCCGCCGACTGCGTCGAGGCGGTATTCGGCGCGGTATTCAGCGACGGCGGCTACGAAGCCGCGCGCGGCGTGATATCGCGTTTCCTCGACACGAAGGGCGAAGCCGCCGCGCCCGTCATGGAGAAAGACCCCAAGACCGAGCTTCAGGAGCTTTTGCAGGGCGAAGGCAAAGCCGCGCCAGTCTACAAGCTTATAGAACGCCGCGGTCCCGAGCACGCGAGCAGCTTCAAGGTCGCGCTCTCCGCCGAGGGCGGCCTCGCCGCCGAAGCGTGGGGGCCTTCCATAAAAGAGGCGGAATTCAAAGCCGCTAAGGCTGCGCTTGAAAAGCTGCGCCGAAGCTGACGCCGCGTCGGAACAGAGGCAAAACCGCGCCGCGCCCGCACGACGCCGCGGCTTCGTGCTCATATACGCGCTCGCCGTATCTGCGGCGCTGATATCGCTTTTAGCGCTCGCGCTTAACACGGTGCAGAAAACGGCGGAGGAAGATCTCGCCGCCGCGCGCCGCCTCCGCATAGAGAACGTAGCCGCGCAGGCCTCCGCCGCGGCCGAGGCGTGGTTTTACGACAGCGCTGCCGCGATAGCGGAGGAGGCGGGCTTCGAGGCTGATGCTGCGCCCGAGAGCGACCCGACGCCGGACGTGCCGGAGGGCATATTCGCCGCGCTGCGCGGACAGTTCCCGGACTACGTCATAAAGTGCGTCTGCTACGACCTTCATTATCCAGATTCATTTTCCGAAAACGCCTACGCCGCGCGCATCCCGCGCATACCGCCGCGCGCGGCCGACGAGGGCGGCGCAGTCCGCGCCTATTACATAAGGACGACCGTGAGCGAAGCCGGGGACGAAAAATATAAAACGACCGTCACGCTCGGCATGCGCGTGGAAAAATCGCCCTCCGGCGTGATCTCCGTCCGCACCGCGGGCGTCACTGAATAAAAATTTTCCGCCGCGCCGCGCGCGCACGGCTCTTGCAATCGCGGCTGAAACGATATAGGATAGTAAAAGTTTTGTATAAAACGGGGGATAGTCATGAAAATATCTCTTATCCAGCTCCAGATACTGCCGGGGGAGGAAAACGGCGGCGAGCCGCTCGTCGAGCGCGTCATGGGGCTGATAGATTCCTGCGCCGGCTCCGACCTCATCGTGCTGCCGGAGCTCTGGCACGTCGGCCTGCTCAGCTATCGGACGATATGGAACTTCGCCGAGGAAAAGGACGGCCCGCTCATGCGCCGCATCTCCGAAAAGGCGAAGCAGCTGAACGCCTTCATCCACTGCGGCAGCTTCGCGGAAAAATGCGGAGACAAGCTCTACAACTCCTGCATACTCTTCGACCGCAAGGGCACCGACCTCGCGGTATATCATAAAATACACCTCTTCTCCTGCTACGGACACGAAGCCGACACCTTCACGCACGGAGACAAGGCCGTCGTAGTCGACACGGAGGAATTCGGCAGGGTCGGCCTCTCGATATGCTACGACATACGCTTCCCGGAGCTCTTCCGCCGCATGACCGCGGGCCTCGGCGCGGAGGTATTCATCGCGCCGACCGCGTGGCCTTACCCGCGCAAGGACGCCTTCACGATGTGCGCCCGCGTGCGCGCGCTCGAAAACTCCGCGCACTTCTTCGTCTGCAACCTCGCGGGACAGTACAAGCACCTGCGCATGCTCGGCAACAGCGCGATGATAGACACCTGGGGCGACCCCGTCTACCAGCTCGGCGAAGAACCCTGCATACTCCGCTGCGAGTTCGATATAGAGACGACGAGACGCCAGCGCCGCGACTTCCCGACGCTCAACGACCTGCGCCTCGGCATGTTCGACTAGCGCCGCGCCGTGCGGAGGCCCGCCGCGAAAAATATGCGGCCGGCTATACGCCGTCGCCGCCGCCGCAAATTGTGCCCGCGCGCGCAAATTCCTCGCCGCGGCATGAAATTACGAAAATTCCGCAGAGCATACGAAAAGCGCGCCGCCTTGAGGGCGGCGCGCTGCGTTTACCCCTCCGGCGCAAAATCGCCGGACATTTCCCAAATTATTCCGCGAGCGCCCACTTGAGCAGCTCTTCCGAAATTTTGTCCTTCACGGCGTGCTCTATGCCGCGCGCGCCGTTTTCGCCGTCGAGCGTCCCAGCGAGCGAAGCCGCGACGGCTTCCTCGTCGACGTGCTTTCTCTCCTCCTCGGACAAAGCCGCGGTTGCCTCCCTTATCCGCTTACGCAGTATCTCCCTCTGCGTCTCCTCAGAGAGCGGCTTGAACTCTATCACGGAGTCGAAGCGCGCGAAAATCGGAGCGCCGAGCCTCTCGCGCGCCTCCTCCGCCGACGCGTAGTTCGACGTGCAGATTATCAGCGCGCGGCGCGCGTCGGCGCGGTAGTTCCTGTCCTCGTATATCCCCTCGTCGAAAACCTGATAGAAGGCGCTGTGAAAGACCGGGTTCGGCTTGTCGAACTCGTCGAAGAGTATCACGTTCGACTCGCGCTCCATGAGGTCCTTCGCGAGGCAGTTGCCCGTGTGCCGTCCGCTGAAGAGGTACGACGAAAACTCGTTGCTGTGGAACATCGAGAACTGCCTGCGCAGCAGAGTCTGTCCCATAACGTCGCTGAGATACTTCGCCGTCTCCGACTTGCCGACGCCCGTCGGCCCGTAGAAGAGAAGCACGGCGGGCTTCTCCGACGAGCCCGAGGCGAGCGGATAGAGCGCCTTCAGCAGCTTCTCCTTCACCTCCGGCTGTCCGATGATGACGCCGTCGTACTCGCGGTTGATTCTGCGCAGGCAGTCGAAGTCGAGCGTGCGGTAGTCGTAGCGTATCGTCTTGACGCGGCTGTGGAGGCTCTCGAACTGCGAGACGACGTGCATCGGCGGGTTCTGCAGATATATCGAGCCGACGTCGAACTGTCCGATGAAGCTGAGGAAGGAGTTTATCGCGCTCTCGCTGATGGAGGCGTACTGCTCCGAAAAGGCGACGAGGCACGGCACCTGCAGCCGCTCGGCCTCCTTCTCCGGATTCTCCGCGCCGCGGCGCGCGCTCTGTATCTTGAAGGTGTGCTCGCGCATCTTCCTGTCGCTGTATATCGCGAGCTCGCTTATCGTCGTGATTGGCAGACGCTTGGGAAGGTGGCGTCTGAAACCGGACTTCGGGCCGTAGTAGAAAACTATCTTCTGAGTCATAACAGCATAACACTCCAAATATAAAATTTACATTTTTAAAATATTGTCGGCTTTTGAACCGCTCTGCGCCTCAATCGTCCGCGGGCTCCGCGCCGAGCCGCTTGATGAATAAAATCTCCATCGGCTGCGCGAAAGCGCCGAAGGGAATGGAAAGAGCCCCCGTCTCGCGGTAGCCCATCTTCCTGTAAAAATGCTGCGCGGCGTCGTCTGTCGGGATGGAGCAGAGCGCCGCGTCGAAGCCCGCCGCGGCCATCTTTTCCTCCCACAGCCGCAGCGCCTCCGCCGCGTATCCGCGCCCGCGGAGCTCCGGCCTGACGTGCATAAAATAAAGATAAGGTATGTAATCCCAGAGATACCCCCCAGCGCAGGACGCCCGCAGTGCAGTCTCCGTCCTTTATCAGAAGCACCTCCTCCGGGCTTCGTTTCAGCTTTTCGCGCAGCCTCTCCGCCGGTATGTAGGAGTCGAACTCTTTTATCATATCCGCGTCGCAAGGTTCAGATATCTGCAAAGTCACCATAATATTTCTTCCCGCCCGTAAAATAAGGATTTTTTCAGTGCTGGCGCGGATTTCCGCCATTTTACCCTTACTGATTTGTCAGAAAATTGCATTGACATTATCACTAATTAGTGTTATTCCACAGCCAACAGGGCATAAGTCAATCTGTCGCAAGTTAAATGGGAAAGGGACTTTGAAATGAATTCTAGGGATCGTTTGAATGGGAAGCTAATTATAGCTTTAGGACGAACCTATAGAAACGCCCATCGCAAATCAAGTGAATTGTTTCGCGAGAAAGGATTGACGCTGGCCCAGTTCACCGTATTAGAACTTCTCTACAACAGGGGAGAGCAGACGGTGCAGAGCATAATCGACAAGGTGCTTTCGAGCAGCGGCAACATTACCGTCGTCGTAAGGAACCTTGAACAGATGGGGCTGGTCGGCCGGCGCGACAATCCTGAAGATGGTCGTTCCTATCTGATCGGTATAACGCCTAAAGGGCAAAGCATTGATGGATGAGACCTTTCGCCGCTCATATGGCGAATCTGGAGGAGGCTTTTTCAAAGCTGACGACGGAGGAAAAAGAAACAGGTCGTCGCTCTTTCTGAAAAAAGCTGAAATAACAGAAAAAAGGAATTTCGTCCACTTTATATTTTTGAAGAGATATCACTAATTAAGCGATATCTTTACTGTTGTGTTGTTGTCTCGAAAAACTAACTGGAGAGTGATGCGTCGTCGGATGAAGTGTCAGTTTAGTGTTTAATGCCATCAACGGCTAAAACAAATTCCAAACTCACATAAAACTGAAAGGAATGATCTTATGCTGGAACATTGGACGCCTTATCGCCCGGAGCTCGCGAAGGAGTATGAGGAAAAGGGATACTGGAAGAAAGAGAACTTCTCTCAGGTATTCGACAACATAGCCGAACGCTTCTGGGAGCGCGAAGCCTTGGTCGGAGGCGATCAGAGGTACACTTACGGCGAACTGAAGAAGGGGACGGACCGCCTCGCGCTTCATTTCGTGAAGATGGGGCTGAAACACCAAGATCGGGTTGTGGTGCAGCTCATAAACATTCCGGAGTTTGTCTTCATCTACATCGCGCTTCAGAAAATCGGAGTTATCCCGGTAATGTGCCTGCCGCAGCACAGATACACGGAGATATCCCAGATCGCAGCCAAAGCGGAGGCGGTCGGGTACATTATACCAGGTTTTGCCAAGAAGTATAATTATGTCGAGCTCGTCGAGCAGGTTGCCGCAGACCTTCCCTCGATGAAGCTCAAGATGATAGCCGGCGTGAACCAGGAAGTTCCCGAGGGCTACTACTACATCAACGAACTTCTCAACACGCCCATCGAAGGCGAGGACGACGCGGAGCTTCTCAGAAGCTACCTGCCCGACCCGCATGACGTCTGCATCATCCTTCTCTCCGGAGGTACGACCGGAATTCCGAAGCTCATCGCGCGCGAATACAACGCCTACCGCTACGTCGCGGAGGAGTCGAGCCGTGAGCTCGGGTACAACATGTACACCGTCCAGCTCGCAGTCGCCCCCGTCGCGCACAACATGGTGCTCGCGGCCCCCGGAATCCAGGGCGCGTTCTCGTTCGGCGGCAAGGTCGTAATGTCGACCTCCCCGAAGACCGAGGACATCTGCAAGCTCATCGAAAAAGAGCACATCACGCACGTCCCGATGGTCCCCGCTATGATCATCAACATGCTGAACTTCGAAGACCGTAAGAAGTATGATCTCTCTTCCTGGGAGATCGTCATCAACGGAGGTTCGAAGATCGAGCCGGTCGTCGCGGCCCGCGTCTATCCTGAGCTCGGCTGTCGCCTCATCTCGCAGTTCGGTATGTCCGAAGGCACCATCACCCAGACGAGCCTCTTCGACAGCGAAGAAGTCACCTACAACACGATAGGCCTGCCGGTATCGCCGGCCGACGAGTGGAAGATCGTCGACAAGGACGACGGCCACGTCATCGCCGAAAGCGTACACGACGGCACCGCGCGCTGGAAGGGCGAAGCCGAGAAGCCCGGAGAGATAATCTTCCGCGGCCCGTACACGATTCGCGGCTACTACAACGCCCCCGACCACAACAAGAAGGCCTTCACGGAAGACGGATACTATCGTTCGGGCGACCTCGCGGCCATGCACGACAGCGGGAAGGGCTTCGTAATCATGGGACGCATCAAGGACGCCATCAACCGCGGCGGCGAGAAGTTCAGCTGCGAAGAGGTCGAGAACCTCGTCCTCAAGAACGAGAAGGTCCACGACGCGGCGCTCGTCCCGATGCCCGACCCGGTGCTCGGCGAGAAGGCCTGCCTCTTCGTCTCCCTCAGAGAGCCCGGCATGACCATCACGCTTGAGGAAATCAACGCCTACCTCGACGGCAAGCTCGCGAAGTTCAAGATGCCTGAGCGTCTCGAGATCCGTGACGACCTGCCGCACACGAACATAGGCAAGGTCAAGAAAGAGGAGCTCCGCCAGGAAATCTACGCGATTATGGCGGAAGAGGAGAAGAACAAGAAGTAAACAACAGTCGTTCGACTGTACGGCCACGGTGCGGAGACTGGGTGTTCTCCGCACCGATTATACAAATTGGAGGTAGCTTTTATGCAGATATTAGAGCCTGTAAAATTTAGGAATCTCGAACTCAGAAACCGTCTCGTGTGGCTCCCGGCAGTCACCTGCATGGCGGACGAAATCGGCTTCGTCACCGACGAGCTCATCGAGCGCCATGTTGCGCGCGCGAAGGGCGGCTTCGGACTTATCGACGTCGAAGCCTGCGGCGTCCTCGACAGAAAGAGCCCGCACCTTCTCCGTATATGCGACGACAAGTTCATTCCCGGACTGAAAGAGATGACCGACGCGGTACACGCCGAAGGCTGCAAGATGACGCTCCAGCTCATCCACTACGTCAAGCAGTCCGTCCGCACAGGCTGGAAGCAGGCTATCGAAGATCTCAGCTATGAAGAAATCGACGAGATAAAGAAGCAGTTCGTCGACAGCACCATCAGAGCCCGCAAGGCCGGCTTCGACGGCGTCGAGCTCCACGTCGCTCACGGCTACACGCTCTCCTCGTTTATCTCGCTCCTCAACAAGCGCACCGACAAGTACGGACGCAACACCGAGGGCCGCTGCCGCATCGTCACCGAGATAATGGACGACATCCGCAAGGAAGTCGGCTACGACTACTGCGTCGGCTGCCGCATCTCCGGCGAAGAGTTCGTCATGGGCGGCAACACGCTGAAGCAGACGACCGAAATCGCGAAGATATTCGCGCAGGCCAGCATGGACTTCATCAGCGTATCGGCCGGCGGCAAGACCGAGGACGGCCCGTGGTACACCGGCTACAGCGGAAGCCGCTGCATGGCGACAGCGAACCTGCCCTACGGCTGCCACGTCTATCTCTCGAGAGGCATCAAGAACGCCCTCCGCGAGATCAACTCCGACATCCCCGTCATCGTCTCCGGCAAGGTCAAAGACCTCCAGCACGGCGAAGAAATCTTCCAGGCCGGCGACGCGGACCTCATCGGCGTCTGCCGTCCGGCGCTCGCCGACCCCGACTGGATCAAGAAGCAGGTCGAGGGCCGCGAGAAAGAAATGATCAAGTGCGTCTACTGCAACGGCTGCCTCGAGCGCGACCAGAGACACGAAAAGGTCAACTGCGTCATCGCCGACAAAATAGCCGAGCGCAAGGCCGCGCAGCAGGCTCAGCAGAACTAGTTGAAATTATCCGTCCGCGCGGGGGCGCATAAGCGCCTCCCCGCGCAGCGACGTACAGCGAACAGTTGGGCGTCTCCGCGGCGCCAGACTGGGAGGTATGCCAATGGATATTCTGGGTAAGGTAAACAAAGTCCCGGGCGGCATTATGGTCGTTCCGATGCTCATCACGGCGGTCATAAACACCTTCGCGCCCGGCGCGCTCAAGATAGGCGGCCCCGTGACCGGAGCTTTCAGCGGCTACGGCGCTATGGCCTTCATCGGAGCGCTGCTCTTTACTGCGGGAAGCCAGGCGAAATACAGCGACCTTCGCCTGATTTGCTCGCGCGGCGGCGTGCTCGTGGTCGTCCGCCTTCTCGTCGCCTACATCGGCTCGTGGCTCACGATTAAGTTCTTCGGCCTCGACGGCTTCTGCGGAGTCTCCGCGATGGCGATAACGATTCTCCTCGCAAACTGCAACCCCGGCGTCTACATGGGGCTTATGCAGTCCTACGGCGACAACGTCGACAAGGCCGCGATGGGCATCATCAACCTCATAGCGGTTCCCGCGACGCCGCTCGTCATCCTCGGCATAGCCGACGGCACGGGCTTCGACTATATGAGCGCGATATCCACGCTCGTCCCGTTCACGCTCGGCCTAGTGCTCGCCAACGCCGATGAAAAAATCCGCAAGATGTTCTCGACCGCTACGCCCGTCGTGCTCATGTTCGTCGGCGCGTGCCTCGGCGCGAGCATCAACATGAAGGCGATCGCCAACGTCGGCGTCGCCGAAGCTATCCTGATAGCGATACACATCTTCATCTTCCTGCCTATCATGATAGCCGCCGACAAGATTATACTGAGACGCCCCGGCTACGCCGCAGTCGCGGCGACATGCCTCGGCGGCTTCGCCGTCGTAGCTCCGCGCTTCATCGGCGAAAGCCTGCCGCAGTACGCGCCCTATGTCGAAACGGTCACCGCTCAGATGGCGGTAGTCCTCGTCGTTTCGATAATAGTCTACCCGTACATCACGAAGTGGATCGTCTCGAAGTTCGGAAGCGGCGCGCAGCCTGCGCAGCCCGCTGCGAAATAACCTCCGGCGCGCAGCTCGGCCGGACAAGCCAGTTTTATCTTCCCGCCGTTTCTCGTTGAACGGCGGGAAGCTTGGGGAACAGGGGGAGTGTTATGAGCAAAGTAATATCTTCATCGTCGGCAATATCACTAATTAGAGATAATTCTGTGATAGGCATCGGCGGGTTCGGAGGCTGCTCCGCGCCTGACGACATTCTGCGCGAGATGGCGAAGTCTTACTCTGCTCACGGAACTCCGAAAAACCTCTGCGCCGTATGCGGCGTATCCCCGGGCGACCTCACTGAGGACGGCTGGGGCCTCAGCATAATAAAAGCCCCCGGCCTCGTCACGTCGATCTACGCCGCGCACGTCGGCATGCCTCCGGCAATCGGGCGCGCCGTCAGCGCGAACCAAATCGCGGGCTACACCGTGCCGCTCGGCGTCTACGGACACCTTCTCCGCGCGATTGCGTCGCGCAAGCCGGGCGTTATAACAAAAATAGGGCTTCATACATTCTGCGACCCGCGCCTCGAAGGCTGCAAGGTCAACGAGCTCGCGCGGGAATCCGGGCGCGAGGTCGTGTCGCTCATCAACATAGACGGGACGGAGTATCTGCACTATAAGCCGTTCCGTCTCGACGCGTGCATAATCCGCGGCAGCTACGCGGACGAATACGGCAACATATCTCTGGAAGAGGAAGCAATCTACAGCGAGCAGGCCGCGATGGCGGCCGCCGTCCACAACAACGGCGGCACGGTCATCGTGCAGGTCAAGGGCATATTCAGACGCGGCGTCCTCGACCCGCGCCACGTCGCGATACCGGGCGCGCTCGTCGACTACGTCGTCGTCGCGAAGCCGGAGAACCACTTACAGTGCTACGACGGCGCGCCGTTCCGTCCCGAGCTCATCGGCGACGTGCGCGCGAGGCTCGACTCTATCAAGCCGATGGCGCTTACGCCGCGCAAGATATGCGGGCGTCGCGCCGCTTTCGAGATAAGAGGCGGCTCCGTCGTCAACCTCGGCATCGGAATGCCCGACAGCGTCGCGAGCGTCGCTAACGAAGAGGGCATAAGCCACCAGGTCACTTTCTCGCTCGAGACGGGAGTTTTCGGCGGCGTTCCGATACTCGGCGTCGCCTTCGGCGCGGCGGTCAACCCCGAGGCGCTGCTCTCAATAACGGACAACCTCGACATGTACCAGGGCGGGATGCTCGACGCGGCCATCCTCGGCCTCGGCGAGGTCGACGAAGAAGGCAACGTGAACGTCTCAAAGTTCGGCTCGCGCTGCACCGGCCCCGGCGGCTTCATCGACATCACGCAAAGCACGAAAAAAATCTGCTTCATAGGAACCTTCCTCGCGGGGCAGATGGAATATAAAACGGGCGACGGAAAGCTCACGATAGTCAAAGACGCGGAAAAGAAGAAATTCCGCAAAAAAGTCCAGCAGGTGACCTTCTCGGCGCAGTTCGCGCTCGAAACGGGACAGGAAATACTTTACATAACGGAGCGCGCCGTCTTCCGCCTTGAGCAGGAGGGCGTGACGCTCATAGAAAAAGCGCCGGGCGTAGACGTCGAGCGCGACATCATAGCGAAGATGGACTTCGTTCCGAGAATATCGCCGAACCTGAAGCTCATGGACGAGCGGATATTCACCGACAAAAAAATGCGAATCAGCTTCATCGACGAATGAGGCACGAATATACAACAAAGCGCAGAAAGGGGAAAATTTCAATGGCGGAAGAAAGAAAACATACGACGCTGTCGGGCTACGAGCTGAAGCGCGTATACACCGAAGAAGACATAAAGGGCGAGGACCTCAAGGCCCAGCTCGGCGAACCGGGCCACTATCCGTTCACGCGCGGCATCCGCGAGAACATGTACCGCGACGGCAAGCTCTGGACGATGGGGCAGTACGCGGGCTTCGCCTCCGCTGAAGAAGCCAACAGACGCTTCCGTTACATCATAGAGCAGGGCGGCACGGGCTTCTCCGTCGCGCTCGACCTGCCGACGCAGATGGGCTACGACTCCGACGACCCGATGTCTGAAGGCGAAGTCGGAAAGGTCGGCGTCGCGATAGACTCCCTCGCCGACATCGAAGCGCTCTTCAAGGGCATACCCTTCGAGAAGGTGCGCCAGATACGCACGACTGCGAACGCGAACTCCATCATCATGCTCGCCTTCTACGTCGCCTTCGCGAAGAAGAACAACATAGACCCGAACTCGATAGGCTTCTTCCTCCAGAACGACATCCTTAAAGAATACATGTGCCGCGGCACCTACATCTTCCCGCCGGCGGCCGGCGTCAAGCTCTCCGTCGACGTGCTCGAGTACTGCGGCAAGCACCTGCCGCACTGGACGCCGATAGCGGTCTCCGGCTACCACATCCGCGAGGCCGGCGCTACCGCGGCGATGGAGCTCGCCTTCACGCTCGCCGACATGATCGAGTACTACGACGCGGCGGTGAAGCGCGGCGTCGACATCGTGGCCGCGACCTCGAACAGCTACTTCTTCCTCGCGGCGCAGCTCGACTTCCTCGAGGAAGTCGCGAAGTACCGCGCGGCGCGCCGCCTCTACGCGCGCATCATGAAGGAGCGCTACCACGTCACAGACGAAGAGGCGCAGCGCCTTAAGATATTCGCCTTCACGAGCGGCTCGGCCCTCACCGCGGAGCAGCCCATCAACAACGCCGTCCGCGTCACGATGCAGACGATGGCGGCCGCCGCTGGCGGAATCCAGACCTTCCACGCCTCCTCCTACGACGAAGCCATCTCGCTCCCGACGCAGGAGGCCGTCACCCTCTCGCTGCGCACTCAGCAGATAGTCGGCTACGAGTCCGGCCTCACCGAAACGGTCGACCCGCTCGGCGGCTCCTACGCGGTAGAAGCGCTCACCAACGCAATCGAAAAAGACGTGCTCGCGCTCCTCGACACCATCGAGAAGAAGGGCGGAGCGATGAAGTGCATCGAAGAGGGCTTCCAGCAGAGAATGCTCGCCGACAACGCCTACAAGTATCAGAAGGCCGTAGACAACAAGGAACGCATCGTCGTCGGCGTCAACGAGTTCAAGGACGGCAAGCCCATCGAGCCCGCGCAGTTCACCGTCTCCGAGGACGTCGCGATCAAGCAGACCGAGAAGCTCAACAAGCTCAAGGCTACGCGCGACAACGAGCGCGTAGCGAGAGCCCTCGCCGCAATAAAGGAAGCCGCGCAGAAGGACGAGAACCTCGGCGACTACATGATCGAAGCCGTCGAAGCCTACGCGACCATCGGAGAAATCTGCGGCGTGCTCAAGGAAGTTTACGGCAAATACACGCCGATGAAGATTTACTAAAGGAGGAACCGTCACTATGGTAAAAGTTTTGATAGCAAAACCCGGACTTGACGGCCACGACCGCGGAGCGAAGGTAGTCGCCCGCGCATTCGAAGAGGCCGGAGCCGAAGTCATCTACACCGGCCTTCAGGCGACGCCCGACGAGATAGCCGACATCGCGGCCAAGGAGCACGTCGACGCGGTAGGCGTCAGCCTTCTCTCCGGCGCGCACAACACGCTCATGCCGAAGGTCATCGACAAGGTGAAGGCCAAAGAGGGAATGGACAAGACCGTATTCATCCTCGGCGGCATCATCCCGCAGCAGGACATCCCCGCGCTCATGGAAAAGGGCGTTAGCGGAGTCTTCGGCCCCGGCACGCCGCTCGACGAAGTCGTCGACTTCACCTTCGAGCAGATAGCGATGGCGAAGGCCGAGGAGCTCGCGGAGAACGCCGCGCAGGATATGACGAACAGGGCTTCCAACATCTAACCAAGCATATAGACGAGTTGTAAAAAGGGAGGAACCTACATGAAAGGAATACTTGACGGAGTAAAAGTTCTCGGTCTCGAGCAGCAGGTTGCAGGCCCTACCTGCACCATGATGCTCGCCGACCAGGGCGCCGAGGTGCTCAAGGTCGAGCGCCCCGGAACGGGAGACACGGCGCGCGAAATGGCGCCGCTTCTCAAGAGCGAAGACGGCGGAGTGCAGAGCGGATACTTCGCGCGCTTCAACCGCGGAAAGAAAAGCATCACGGTCGACATGCAGTCCGCGGACGGACAGGCCGTCCTCTGGGACCTCATCAAAGAGGCCGACATCGTAATCGAAAACCTGAAGCCCGGACTCATGGACAAGCTCGGCTTCACCTATGAGAAAATCAAAGAAGTCAACCCCGGCCTCATCTACGTCGCGATAAGCGGCTTCGGACGCTCCAAGAAGTACGAAGGCCCCTACGCGAAGCGCCTCGCCTACGACATCATCGCGCAGGCTATGGCGGGCCTCATGTACACCTGCGGAAGCGACCCGCAGGGCCCGCCGACATGGCTCGGCTTCGCGCTCGGCGACTCTGGCACCGGCGTCTACGCCGCCTACGCCGCCATGCTCGGCTACGTCAACAAGCTCCGCACCGGCAAGGGCGAATACTTCGACGTGTCGATGTACGACTGCATGGTCGCGCTCGCCGAGCGTTCGCACAACGTCTACGCCTTCACCGGCAACGTCGTCACGAGAGGCCCGGACAAGCTCATCGCTCCGTGGGGACCGTTCAAGTGCAAGGACGGTTACGTCGCCATCATCGTCCCGACCGAATCGATGTGGAAGAAATTCCTCACCGCCATCGGACACCTCGAGCTGCTTGAGAACCCCGAAATCCAGTCCGGCCCGGGACGCGGCAAGTACATGGAGACGCTCATCCGCCCGATAATCAACGAGTGGCTCGCCGACAAGACGAAGGTCGAGGCCTGCGAGATATTCATGGCTCAGGGACTTCCCTGCGGCCCGGTCCAGAACTCCGAAGACGTCGCGCACGACGAGCACACCAAGAAGCGCGAGATGATAGTCACGCTGCCCGACCCGATCATCGGCAAGATTTCGATGGTAGGCTGCCCGATAAAGATGGAAGAGCACGAGCCGACCTACAAGCCGCTTCCGAACCTCGGCGCAGACACCGACGCGGTCCTCAAGAGCCTCGGCTACAGCGACGAAAAGATAAAAGAGCTCCACGACAAGAAAGCCATATAACGCAGCTTTTTATATAAAAGGGGATATTGAAAATGGAAAACGTAGTAATCGTATCCGCAGTCCGCACCCCGTTCGACAAATTCGGCGGAGTTATGAAAAATGAAAACACCGTAGCCCTCGGCTCCTTCGTCGTCAAAGAGGCTATGGAGCGCGCCGCGGTAGACCCCGCGGAGGTTGAGGAGACGTACATAGGCATCAACATGCCGACGGCGAACCGCTCGATAGCGCGCCAGATTTCGCTCGCGTCGGGCATGCCGCCCGAGGCCAACTCGACCACCGTCGACCGCGCCTGCTGCTCCTCGATGGTAGCCATCGCGATGGCGAAGCGCGCCATCGAGCTCGGCGACGCGAAGATAACCGTCGGCGGCGGCTCCGAGAACATGAGCAACGTCCCCTACTTCCTCGAAGACCTCCGCTGGGGCAAGCGCATGGGCGACATCGTCCTCAAGGACATCATGGTCGTCTCCTGCCCCTACACCGGCGAGCCGCGCGCGAAGCAGGCCGGCGACGTCGCGCTCGAGCTCGGCATTTCGAGAGAGATGCAGGACGAGTGGGCCTACCGCAGCCAGATGTACTACCAGGAAGCCTTCAAGGCCGGCAAGTTCAAGGATGAGATAAAGCCCTACACCGTCCACACGAAAAAGGGCGACATAGTCATCACCGACGACCAGCAGCCGCGCCCCGACACGACGCTCGAGGGCCTCGCGAAGCTCAAGACCGTCAACCAGAGCCCGACCGTCACTGCGGGCAACGCGCCGGGACTCAACACCGGAGCCAGCGCCCTAGTCCTCATGGCCGAGAGCGAAGCCAAGCGCCGCGGAATCAAGCCGCTCGCGACGATAGTCTCCCACGCGCAGGCCTCGGGACACCCGAAGTACATCGCGACCATCCCCGCCTTCGCCGCGAAGAAGGCGCTCGACAAGGCCGGAATGACCATCGATCAGATGGACGTCATCGAAATCAACGAAGCCTTCGCCGTCATGCCGCTCGCCTCGACGATATACCTCGGCGACAACGACCCCGCGAAGGTTGAAACCATCCGCGCTAAGACCAACATCAACGGCGGAGCGATAGCGATAGGACACCCGACCGGAGCCACCGGCGGACGCCTCGTCATGACGATGGCCTACGAACTCCAGCGCCGCGGCGGCGGCTACGGACTCTGCACGATATGCGGCGGAGTCGGCGAAAGCGAAGCGTTCATAATCAGAGTGTAGTTTCTGCACCATCTCCACACATCCTGTGCGCCGGCCTACCTCCCGGCGCACAGCTTAACAGGAGGGGATTGAAATGGAATTCAAAGATATAATCTACGAGAAGTACAACGGCAGAGCCAGAATCACCATCAACCGTCCCGACGCGATGAACATGTTCACGCAGCGCACGCTGGTCGAGATGATAACCGCGCTCCAGAGTGCATGGAGCGATAAGGAAGTCGGAGCCGTCATCATCACCGGAGCGGGGAACCGCGCCTTCACGATTGGCGGCACGCCCGCCGAAGTTGCGGAGGACGCAGCGCCGGTCGAGAAGCTGCCGATGGTCAGCCTCTTCGCCCAGCTTCTCACCACCGTGCGCAACATACCGAAGCCGGTAATCGCCGCCGTCAACGGCTACGCGATAGGCGGAGGCCACGTGCTCCAGGTCGTCTGCGACCTCACGATAGCTTCCTCGACCGCGAAGTTCGGCCAGGTCGGGCCGAAGGTCGGCACCTTCGACGCGGGCTACGGCAGCGCCTACCTCGCGCGCATAGTCGGCGAGAAGAAAGCGCGCGAGATGTGGTACCTCTGCCGCAAGTACAGCGCCGACGACTGCCTCAAGATGGGGCTCGTCAACGCGGTCGTAGAGCCTGACAAACTTCTCGAAGAGACCGACAAATGGGTCGACGAGATAGTAAATAACAGCCCGACGGCGCTCGCGGCGCTCAAAGCCTCCTTCAACGCCGACAGCGACGCGCTCTGGGGCGTGCAGTCGATGGCGGGCGTCGCGCTCGGCGTCTACTACGGCACCGAAGAGGCCAAGGAAGTCGGCGCGGCCTTCCGCGAGAAGAGAACGCCCGACGTTGCGAAATACCGCTAAAATTTATACGGCACAGATAAAATTTTGAAAGGGGAGCATAATTCATGGCTATAGCAGCTGGAGACAGAACTCCTAAAACTCCTGAAGAAAGAGGATTCCAGATAATAGACATACACGCGCATCCGTTCATCCGCGGAGGATATCCGCCGGCAATGAAGGCGATGCTCGCTTCGAGAAAATATACCCAGCCCAACTGGCGCGGCAAGTCCGGCAACGCGACGCTCGAAGACCTCAAGGCCGAGTTCGACGAGACAGGGCCGGAGGTAATGGCGAACGACGCCAAGAGCCACGGCGTCAAGATGCAGCCCGTCGCGTGGGACGCGACGAGCGGAATGGGCGAGCCGCCGACGAGCAACGAGTTCGTCTACAACCTCTGGCAGCAGTACCCCGATTCGTTCTTCGGGGCCTGGGGCTCGGTCGACCCGTGGCAGGGGCAGCAGGCCCTTCACGCGGCGGAGCACGCGCTCGTAGACCTCAAGCTCATAGGCCTTAAGTTCCAGCAGTGCACACAGAAGTTCCGCGTCAACGACCGCCGCTTCTTCCCGCTCTGGGACCTCTGCCAGCAGCTCGAAGCGCCGGTGCAGTTCCACATCGGCTACACCGGAATGGGCAGCGGCGCGCCCGGCGGCGACGGCCTCTACAGCATGACCTACTGCCAGCCGCTCGACGTCGACGAGGTCGCCGCGGAGTTCCCGCGCCTCAAGATAATCGCGCTCCACGTCGGCGAGCCGTGGCCCGAAGTCATCAACCACGTCGCGATGCACAAGACGAACGTCATGCGTGAGACCTCCGGTATGTGGCCGAAGTACTTCCCGCAGTGCATGCTCTATGAGATGAACCGCCGTCTCCAGGACAAATTCATATTCGGCTCCGAGTGGGGCGTCTTCAAGCTCAGCGAGATCCTCAAAGAGTGGGAAGAGCTCGACCTGAGACCCGGAATCATGGAGAAGGTCATGTACAAGAACGCGCTCAACTTCCTCGGCGAACGCTTCGAGAAGTGCGGACTCGACCTCAGCCCCTGGAAAGGGTTAATGTAACATCCCGACAGAAGACTTTACGCGCCGCGCGCAGCCGTAACGCGCGCGGCGCATCTTGGCAGAACGGCGAAGCTTTTCGGCGTTTTTTCTTTTTTATAAAATTTATTCAAATCTTTGCGGCGCGGAGCGCGGAACCTCTCTTCCCGTTCGCGTCCCGCCTATAGGGAGAATGGTCAAATGAATCAAAGTCTTCAGACTATGCTTGATCTGAAAGCGCACATCATGCTTCAGGGCGGGCAGGAGAGGATCAACAAGCAGCACGCCAAAGGCAAGCTGACCGCGAGAGAGCGCGTCGATCTGCTCTTCGACCCCGGCACCTTCGTCGAGTACAACATGTTCGTAAAGCCGCGCGCGACGCGCTTCGGCATGGACAAGGTGGACGCGCCCGCCGACGGCATCGTCACGGGCCACGGCCTCATCAACGGCAGAAGAGCCTTCGTCTACTCGCAGGACGCGACCGGCGGCTCGATGGGCGAGATGCACGGCCTGAAGCTCGCGAGGATGCAGGAGCTCGCGCTCGAAGCGGGAGTCCCCATCATCGGCCTCAACGACTCGGGCGGCGGACGCCTCCAGGAAGGCCCCGGCGCGTCGGTCTACGGCACGGTCTTCTACAACAACGTCAACTCGTCGGGCGTCATCCCGCAGATTTCCGCCATCATGGGAAGCTGCGCGGGCGGCGCATGCTACTCGCCGGCGCTCACCGACTTCGTCATAATGGTAGACAAGTCGAGCAAAGCCTTCATAACGGGGCCTAAGGTCATCCAGCAGGTGACGGGCGAGGTGGTCGACCTTGAGACGCTCGGCGGAGCCTCTACGCACAGCACCAAGTCCGGCCTCTGCCAGCTCGTCGCGCGCGACGACTACGACTGCATCGCGCAGATCAAATGCCTGCTGAGCTTCTTCCCAGACAACTGCACTCAGATGCCGCCAGTCTACCAGTGCGGCGACGACGTGAACCGCAGGATCGAGGAACTCAACGACATCATCCCGGACAATAAGCGCAGGTCCTACGACATGAAGAGCATCATAACGAAGATAGCCGACGACAATTTCTTCTTCGAAATATCGCCCTTCTACGCGCGCAACATAATAATCGGCTTCGTGCGCATGGGCGGGATGCCGGTCGGCGTCGTGGCGAACCAGACGGGCTGCATGGCGGGATGCCTAGACATCAACGCCTCGTGCAAAGCCGCGCGCTTCATCCGCACATGCGACGCCTTCAACATCCCGCTGCTCTCGATAGTCGACGTTCCCGGCTACCTGCCCGGCGTACAGCAGGAGCACGACGGCATCATCCGCCACGGCGCGAAGATGCTCTATGCGTGGGCCGAGGCGACGGTGCCGAAGATAATCATGCCGATACGCAAATCCTACGGCGGAGCCACGCCCGCGATGTGCAGCATAGACATGCACGCCGACTTCGTCATGGCGTGGCCGACCTGCGAGCGCGCCGTCGTCGGAGCCGACGCGGCCGTCGCCGTGCTCTACAAGAACGAGATAGAGCAGGCGGCCGACCCCGCGGCTGCGAGGGAGATGTACAAGAAAATGTACGAGGACGAGTTCCTCAACCCCTACCGCTCGGCAGAGCTCGGAAAATTTGAGGACGTAATAGAGCCCGCGGAGTCGAGGAAGAAAATAATCCAGACGCTCCGCATGTTCTGGGGCAGGAAAAAGCAGCGTCCGGCGCGCAAGCACGGCAACATTCCGCTCTAAGCGGAGCGCGCGCGGAACGCCGGCAACATAGAATAACTTCTTCACCAACCCCACCCATACTGTGCACCGGCCTAGCCGCCGGTGCACAGATTCATATGAAAATTTTTTGACGACCCTTTAAGGAGGTTCTTTCAGCGATGAATATGCTGTTGTTAACGGGAGTAGTCGGAGCGCTGGCGCTTGGATACGCGGCAGTGGCATCCGGCAAGATAGGCGCGTTCAAGGTAGACCACGCGCGAGTGAACGAGCTGTCCGGAATCATCCAGGGAGGGGCCATGGCCTTCCTTTACAGAGAATACAAAGCCCTGGTCCCATTCGTAATCGTAGTCGGCGCGCTCCTCGCATGGAAAATAAACCCGCAGAGCGCCGTATGCTTCGTCTGCGGAGCCGTATGCAGCGCCCTCACCGGCTACGTCGGAATGAGAGTCGCAACCAAATCCAACGGTAAAACCGCCTTCGCCGCAACCCACGGCATGAACGACGCGCTCAAAATAGCCTTCACCGGCGGCAGCGTCATGGGAATGACAGTCGTAGGCGTAGGCCTCCTCGGCGTAGTAGTCATGTACTTCATCTTCAACGACGCCAACATAGTCACAGCCTTCGGCTTCGGAGCCAGCTCCATAGCCCTCTTCGCCCGAGTCGGCGGAGGCATCTACACCAAAGCCGCCGACGTAGGAGCCGACCTCGTAGGCAAAGTCGAAGCCGGAATCCCCGAAGACGACCCCCGCAACCCCGCAGTCATAGCCGACAACGTCGGAGACAACGTCGGAGACATAGCGGGAATGGGAGCCGACCTCTTTGAATCCTACGTCAACTCCATAATAGCCGCAATGGCCATAGGAGCCCTCGTAATGGACCAGGGCGGAGTCATCTACCCGCTCCTCCTCTCCGCCATAGGCATAATAGCCTCCGTACTCGGCACCTTCTTCGTCAGAGTCAAAGAAGGAGGAGACCCCGCCAAAGCCCTCAGAATAGGCCTCGGCTCCACCGGCCTCTTCATGATAATAGGCGCCTACTTCCTCACCAACTGGATGTTCGGCGACCTCACCCTCTTCTTCGCAGTCATCTCCGGAGTAATCTGCGGCCTACTCATAGGAGCCGCCACAGAATACTACACCTCAGGCGACTACGGCAGCGTCAAAGAAATAGCCGCCGCCTCCGAAACCGGAGCCGCCACCAACATCCTCGCCGGCCTCGGCGTCGGAATGAAATCCACAGCCATCCCCGTAATCCTCGTCTGCATAGCGACCCTCGCCGGCTACCAGTTCGGCGGCCTCTACGGCATAGCCTGCTCCGCAGTCGGAATGCTCGCCATCACCGGCATGGCCCTCTCCGTAGACGCCTACGGCCCCATCGCCGACAACGCGGGCGGCATAGCCGAAATGGCCGAACTGCCGCATGAAGTACGCAACATCACAGACAACCTCGACGCCGTAGGCAACACCACAGCCGCCGTCGGCAAAGGCCTCGCCATAGGATCGGCAGCCCTCACCGCCCTCGCCCTCTTCGTCGCCTACGCCGAAGCCACCAACCTCACCACCATAGACCTCAAAGACCCCAAAGTCATGGTAGGCCTCTTCATCGGAGGACTCCTCCCCTTCCTCTTCAGCGCCCTCTCCATCCAGGCAGTAAGCCGCGCAGCTGAGAAAATGATAGAAGAAGTCCGCCGCCAGTTCAGAGAAATCCCCGGCATAATGGAAGGCACCGGCCGTCCAGAGTATGAGCGCTGCGTAGACATCTCCACCGCCGCGGCCCTCAGAGAAATGATAGTCCCCGGCCTCATGGCCGTCCTCGTCCCCGTCATAGTCGGACTTGCGCTCGGCGCCCCCGCGCTCGGCGGACTCCTCGGCGGCTCCATAGTCACCGGAGTCATGATGGCCATATTCATGTCCAACTCCGGCGGCGCATGGGACAACGGCAAAAAATACATAGAAAGCGGCAACTTCGGCGGCAAGGGAACCCCGGCTCATGCGGCCGCGGTAGTCGGCGACACCGTAGGCGACCCCTTCAAAGACACGGCGGGCCCGAGCCTCAACATCCTCATCAAGCTCATGTCCGTCGTCGCCACTGTCCTCGCTCCGCTCTTCGCGATGTAGCTTTTGCCACAAAACAAGCGGAATCTGTGATAATTAAAATTAGAGGGAGAGTAAAGCTCTCCCTCTGATTTTCTTGTTTCTGGGCAATGGAGGCTGGACAATGGCGTCGGACGATGTCCGTGAAATAAAATCGAGGCTCGACATCGTCGAGGTCATATCCGAATACGTCCAGCTCAAAAAGAAAGGGCAGACCTATTGGGGGTGCTGTCCTTTTCATAATGAAAAGACGCCGTCGTTCTCCGTCTCACCGGAGCGCCAGACCTTTCACTGCTTCGGCTGCGGCAAGGGCGGGGACGTTTTTTCGTTTGTGATGGAGAAAGAACACCTGGAGTTCCGCGAAGCTCTCGAACGCCTAGCGGAGAAAGCCGGCGTAACACTGTCGAGCCGTCCGGGAAGCGGCGCGCCGCGCGGAAGCGCCGACGCCAACAAGGCGGCGCTCGAATTCTTCATGGAGTCGCTGAAAGCGCCCGAGGGCGAAGCCGCCAGGAAATATCTCGCGCGTCGCTCAATAACGCTTGCGGACGCCGCGCGATTTGAAATCGGATGGGCGCCCACCTCGTGGGACTCGCTCACGCGATACCTGAGACGCAGGGGAATATCCGAGGAACAGGCCGTCGACGGCGGCCTCGCTCTGCCGGGGCGCAGCGGCGGCTGCTACGACCGCTTCCGCGGCAGGGTGATGTTCCCGATATACAGCATGACGGGGCGCGTCGTCGGCTTCGGCGGACGCATACTCGACGGCGACGGCGCGAAGTACCTCAACAGCCCGGAGAGCCGCGTCTTCAACAAAAGGCACAACCTTTACCTGCTGAACAAGGCAAAGGCGGCGATCGCGTCGAAGGAATGCGCGATACTGGTCGAGGGCTACATGGACGCGATACGCGCGCACCTCTGCGGATATACGAACACAGTCGCATCTCTCGGCACGGCGCTCACTTCGGTGCAGGCCTCTCTCATAAAAAGGATGACGGGACTGTGCTATGTGTGCTATGATTCTGATTCTGCGGGCGAAGAAGCCGCGCTCCGGGCCATGTATATACTTCAGGCCGAGGGCGTGACTGCGAAGCGCGTAGTGTGGCGCGGCGGCAAAGACCCGGACGAGCTGCTTCTTCTGCCGGACGGACGCGAGCTCTTTGAAAAATCGATAGAATCCGCATTGCCTCTGCCGCTTTACCACGTGCGGCTCAGGAGCGGTGCTCTCAAAGACCCGCTGCGCGCGCCTGCCGCGCGTAAGGATTTGTTTGAAGGGCTGGCGTCGCTCTCGGTATTCGACGTATCGCCGTATATCGACGAAATCAGCGAGATGCTCGGCCTGTTCCCGCACGAGCTGAAAGCGCTGATAGACGCGCAGAGAAAGGCGGAGACTCAGACGGCCCGCCGCGCGGAGGCCGGGCCGCACAGCGCCGCCGAAGCGCCGGAAGCATATTATGAAGAGGCGGAAACTTACGGCGACGACATTGAATATATGATATGCAGCCTGCTCTGGAACGACGAGGAAATCCGCGCCTCCTGCGACATGAAGAGCGTCGCGCTCTATACGTCGGACGAAGCGGTGCGCGCGATAATATACGCTCTGATGTCGGGCGACGAGCCGGAGGCGCTCGAACGGCGCTGGCAGCAGATGAACGACGAAAAGGGTATGAAAATAATCGCGCGCGGCAACGGCCTGCTCGCCAGGGAAGGAATAACAGCGGAGACCGCGCGCAAGCTGATAGACGAGCTTCGGCTCAAATTTATAAAAAGAAATATCGCCCCGCTTGTCGCCAAGATAAAGGACGGCAGCATCACGGAGGCTGAATATATGGAATATCTGCATTACACAAGATTACTAAAAGGAGGGAACATAAAGGCATGAAGAAAACGAAGAAGAAAACAGGAGAAACAATGCCGGAAGAAAAGTCCCCTATCACAGACGCTGCGGGCGGCACGGAAGCGCCGCAGGAGGGCGACCCCGCGGACGGCGGCTACCCCGACGAGATGGTGATGGAGAAGCTGGACCCAGTCGAAGACGACTCGGACCTGCTCAACGTCATGGAGCCTCTCGACGATGAAGAAGACGAAGATTCGGGCGGCGCGTCTGGAGACGACCAGGACGGGACTGATTACAGCGCGTACATAGACAACGTGCGCGACCTGCTCCACGAAGGGCGCGAAAAGGGTTTCGTCACCTACGAGGATATAGAAAAGAAAATGCCGAAGGATTTCCTGACGGCGGACATCCTCGACAACATATACATGAACCTCATGGAGCTCGGCGTCGACGTCATCGACGAGCCGAAGACGAAGGTCGACCCCTCGGAGGGCGAGACTGTCCTCGCCTCCTCCGGCGCGGACGATATGGGCGACCTCGAAGACCTGCCGCTTTCCGACCCCGTGCGCATGTACCTGCGCGAGATAGGTAAGATTCCGCTTCTGACCTCGGAGGACGAAGTCAAGCTCGCGAAGGGTGTAGAGGCGGGCGACGCGTCGTGCAAGGACGCCCTCGTCGAGGCCAACCTTCGCCTCGTCGTCAGCATTGCGAAAAAATACATCGGACGCGGAATGCTCTTCCTCGACCTGATACAGGAAGGCAACCTCGGGCTTATCCGCGCGGTGGAGAAGTTCGACTACCACAAGGGATATAAGTTCAGCACCTACGCTACGTGGTGGATCCGCCAGGCCATAACGCGCGCCATCGCGGACCAGGCCCGCACGATACGCATCCCGGTCCACATGGTCGAGACCATCAACAAGCTTATCCGCGTTTCGCGCCAGCTCGTGCAGAAGCTCGGACGCGAACCGACAGCCGAAGAAATTGCTGCCGGCATGGAAATCCCCTCCGACAGGGTGGAGGAGATACAGCGCATCGCGCAGGAGCCCGTCTCGCTCGAAACGCCTATCGGAGAGGAAGAGGACAGCCAGCTCGGAGACTTCCTCGAAGACAAGGACCTCCCGAGCCCCGAAGAGGCGGCTGCGAGCCAGATACTTCGCGAGCAGCTCGACGAGATGCTCGACGACCTCACCGACAGGGAGCGCGAGGTGCTGCGCCTGCGCTTCGGCCTCGAGGACGGACACGCGCACACGCTCGAAGAGGTGGGGCGCCGCTTCGGCGTAACGAGGGAACGCATAAGGCAGATAGAGGCGAAGGCGCTGCGCAAGCTGCGTCACCCGAGCCGCAGCAAAAAGCTGAAGGATTTCCTCGAATAGTATAACTACACCCGGCACAGCCGGGTGTTTCTTTGTTTTTGCGGATTACATTTTATTGCGCTTCAAGTTGATAAGCATTATACTTTTTTACATTGCGGAGGTGGACGGTTTGAGGCTGGACAAATTCTTAAAGCTTTCGCGCCTTGTGAAGCGCCGGACCGTGGCGCAGGAAATGGCGGAAATAGGAGCCGTCCGGCTCAACGGGCGGCAGTGCAAGCCCTCCGCGGAGGTGCGCGGCGGAGACACCGTAGAGGTCGCCTACCCTCGCCGCGTGCTGAGCGTCAAGGTCGAAAACGCCGACGAAGCGGCGCTCAAGCGCGGCGCCGCGGCCTATTCCGTTATAGAAGAAAAACAGGTCAGCCAGGACGAAAAGCCCTGGTGATCCATCAATAAAAGCTTTGGCGAAACATGGCGGCGCGCGCATCGCGGTGCCGCTGGACGAAGGAGGACGAGCGTTCGTTATGAAGGTAGCGGAACCGACGGTAGAAAGGCTCATACAATATTACCGTCTGCTTATAATGATGAAGGAAGAGGGCCGCAAGGTCGTCTCTTCGCTCCAGATGGGTGAGATGCTCGGCATAAAGGCGAGCCAGGTCAGAAAAGACCTCTCGTACTTCGGCGAGATAGGCAAGCGCGGCGTCGGATATCACGTCAACCGCCTCTGCGCTCATATAGAGAACATACTGGCGTCGCCGCGCGTCTGGCACGTGGCGCTCGCCGGAGTCGGAAACCTCGGCACCGCGCTCATGGGCCACGCCGCCTTCCAGAGCTACAAGTTCAGCGTCGAGGCGCTCTTCGACGTAGACCCGGAGAAGGTCGGCAAAAAGCTGATGGGCGTCGACTGCTTCCACGTCGACGACATCGCGAAGGTGATGGAGGAGCGCAATATCGAGGTGCTGATCCTCGCCGTACCTGCGGCTGCGGCGCAGTCCTGCGTCGACAAGGCCGCCGCGTCGCCGACGCTCAAGGGCATCCTCGCCTTCACTCCGGCTACCGTCGTCGTGCCGGACAGGATACTTTTCTACCGCGTGGACATATTCGTAGAGCTTGAAAAGCTGCTGTTCTTCCTCAAAGAGCGCGAAAAATAGCTCCATTTGAGGCAAAACGAATAGTCAGAACTGTCAATCTCATGCTAAAATAGCCGGTGTTACGCATATAGGCGAATCGAACAATTTGTAAGGAGGAGTTTTCTTTGGAGCAGCAGGGCGGATTAATGGGGATGATGTTACCCCTCGCGATGTTCGCGGCGATCTTCTATTTCATGATCATCAGGCCGCAGAAGAAGAAGCAGAAGGCGCATGACGAGATGCTCGCCAGCATCAGCAAGGGCGATACGGTCATCACGGCAGGCGGATTTTTCGGCATCGTTCGCGAGATTCTCGACGACAGCTATCTGATCGAGCTTGACGAAGGCGTCAAGGCCCGCATCCTCAAGAGTTCCATCTCGATGAAGAAGGGCGAAGGCAGCACCGCGCCGCAGCAGCCCAAGAAAAAGAAGGGCAAGAAGAACGAGCAGCAGGCGCAGGAGACGAAGCCCGAGGAAGAGCTCCCCGCGGAGACCGAGGCGCAGCCCGCGGAAGTTCCCGCAGAGGAGAAGCCCGCAGAGGCCGAGCCCCAGCCGGCAGAAGAGGCTCCCGCCGAAGAGAAGCCCCGCCCGCAGGTAGGCGCCGGTTTCGAAAAATAAGACGAGGTCATAAAGACTGACGTCCGAAAGAAAGTTTTGACATTTTACGGAGAGGACGGTTTTTTTGTAGTCCACTCCGTTTTCTTTGTGAGGAGGCGCATATAGATGCTGAAAAGAGACAAATGGCGGCTGATAGTCGTCGTCACCGTCATCGTCATAGCCGCCGTGGTGGCCTTCCCGATAAAGGGGAAAATGCGTCTGGGGCTCGACCTCAGCGGCGGCGTGCATATCGTGCTGCAGGCTAAGGGAACGCCCGAGAGCCCGCTTACCCCGGACAGCATAGACAGGCTTCTCGTCGTCCTGCGTTCGAGAATAGACCAGTACGGAATAGTTGAACCGATAATACAGCGCGAAGGCGACGACCGCGTGGCGATCGGCCTTCCCGGCGTCGACGACCCGGAGGCTGCGCTCGACCTTATAGGGCGCACCGCCGTTCTCCAGTTCCGCCAGGTGCTCGGAGAGTCCCCGAGAATACCGCTCGAACCCATCCGATCGAACTACGACAACGACGAGCAGTTCAAGGCCGCGCAGGAGCGCTGGCAGAGAGCTAAGGACGAAGTCGGCCTTTACATAGAGCAGATGAAGGAAGCCGTTAAGGACAATCCCGAGATGGCGGTCGCCAACAGCGAAGAGGGCGGCGCATACCTGCTCGGCAAGCAGTACGTCAGCGGCGGCGATCTGACGAAGGCGGAGACGACCTTCGACCAGTTCGGCAAGGCGGCGGTCTCGCTCACCTTCAACGCGGAAGGCGCGAAGCTCTTCGACGAAGCCACGGCCGCCAACATCAACAAGCAGATAGCGATAGTGCTCGACGGAACGGTCATATCGGCCCCCGTCGTCCAGCAGCGCATATCCGGCGGCGAAGCGCAGATAACGGGCTCCTTCACGACCGAAGAGGCCAACAGGCTCGCCATCATGCTGCGTGCCGGCGCTCTGCCCGTATCCGTCGAAATACTTGAGAACAGGTCCGTAGGACCGTCGCTCGGAGCCGACTCCGTGCGCGACGGCGTCAAGTCCGGCCTCATCGGCGCGGCTCTCGTCGTCGTATTCATGCTGGTCTACTACGGCTTCCTCGGAATCGCCGCCGACATAGCGCTCTGCGCCGCGATGCTCCTCGTTGTCGCGATGATGATAGCGTTGCACTCGACGCTGACGCTGCCGGGCATCGGAGGTATGGTGCTGACGATAGGCATGGCGGTCGACGGCAACATACTGATATACGAGCGAATGAAGGAAGAGCTGCGCGCCGGCAAGACGACGATGGCGGCTCTCGACGCCGGATTCCGTAAGGCGCTCGTCGTCATCCTCGACTCGAATATCACGACGCTCATCGCCGCGGCGATACTCTTCTACTTCGGAAGCGGACCGATTCGCGGCTTCGCCGTCACGCTGAGCATAGGCATCGTCGCGTCGGTCTTCTGCAACGTCGTCGTGACGCGTACGCTTCTCGGCATAGCGCTCTCTGCGCGCAGGAAACAGACTATATAGGAGGCGCGGACGATGACATTCTTTGATCCCACAAAGACGAACATCCCGTTCATCCAGTACAGGAAAATTCTTATAAGCATAAGCGTCGTCCTCATCGCGGCCTCGATTGCGCTGCTTGCGACGAAGGGGCTGAATTTCGGCGTCGACTTCACGGGCGGCCTCGTCCTTCAGGTCGAGTTTGAAAAGCCGGTGGACGTCGGCGACGTGCGCGCGGCGCTCGCTAAGATAGGCCACGGCAGCGCGACGATACAGGCCTTCGACGAAAAGGCGATACTGCTGCGCTTCCAGGCCCAGGACGACGAGGTGCGCAAGGCCGTGCTCGCGGTGCTCACCTCCGACATCGGACCGTATAAGGTGCTCCGCATCGACAAGATAGGACCCGTCGTCGGCGGAGAGCTGCGTATGCAGGCCGTCTGGTCGCTCTCCCTCGCGCTCGCCGCGATACTCATCTACATGGCGTACCGCTTCCGCTTCCGCTTCGGCGCGGTCGCCGTCGCGGCGCTGATGCACGACGTAATAATAATGCTCGGAGCGTACAGCCTTACCGGAAAGGAAATTTCCGTAACCTTCATCGCGGCCATCCTCACCATCGCGGGCTACTCGCTGAACGACTCGATAGTCGTCCTCGACCGCGTCAGGGAAAACTGGTCCGACGTGCGCACGCTCGGCATAGATGTGCTCGTGAACAGGTCCATCAACCAGACGCTCTCGCGCACCATCAACACCTCGCTCACGACGCTGCTTCCGATCATCGCGATGTACATCTGGGGCGGCGAGGTCATCAGCAACTTCGCCTTCGCCTTCCTCATCGGCATCGTCGCCGGTACGTACAGCTCGATATGCATCGCGGGCGGACTGCTCGTCATCTGGTACCTGCGCTCGCCGAAGTACTAAAGCTTCTCCGCATATACAGAAAATCTCTCCCGCAGCCGCTTGTGGGAGAGATTTTTTTTGTCTTATGGTATTATATGTGCTGTATATGAAGATGGGGCGCAGGGCGGATTTCGCGGCCCGCGCCGCAGGAGGGATTTTCGTTGAAAAGTTACGTGCTCGCGATTGTGCTTACTATGTTCCTTTCCGCCCTATTCGCCTTTCAGAACATAGGCGACGTCACAGTAAAGTTCGTCTTCTGGCAGTGGACGCTCCCGCAGGGCGTGTGGGAGGTCGTGCTCTTCTCGACGGGAGCCGCAGTCATGTGGTTCTTCTCGCTCTTCTCGGTATTCGAGGTGCGCTCGAAGCTGAAGAAGCAGCTCAAGGAAAAGGACGAGAAGATAGCCGCGCTCGAGCAGGAGAAGAAAGCTATACTCGACTCCGTTACGGTGAAACAGCAGGCCGCCGAAGCGGCGGAGCAGAAGAGCGGCGAACAACGCACGGAAACGGCGGAATAGTCATTGGTAGTTCGCTGCGCCAAGGATTCTCTCAACATACACACGCAGACGGAAGTATCGGCGCAGATAGCGGCAAGGTTCAACTGCTCTCCCTTTCAGGCGTCTCTGCTTGAGATGCGCGGCCTGACGGCCGACGTTATGCCTAAAGAGGTGGAGAACTGGCTTTCGCCTTATCTGCCGCGGCTTCTTGAAAAGCTCGACCTGGGAGCTGACAACGCCGACGCCGCAACGTTGGTGCGCGGCCTCGGACCGTCGTCGGACGTCGTCGTCTACGGCGATTACGACGTCGACGGCATATCTGCGACCGCGATAGCGATGGAGCTTGCGCTCTCGAAGGGAGCGCACGTGCGCTATTTTATTCCACACCGCTTCAATCAGGGGTACGGCCTGCACAAAGACGTCGCTCAGGTCATTGCGAAGCGCAAATGCGACCTCGTCATCGTAGTCGACTGCGGCACTCAGGACGTCGAATCCGTCGATATTCTCAAGAAGAACGGCATCCCCGTCGTAATCTTCGACCACCATCTTGTCGAAGGAAAGCGCGCCGGGAGCGACACGCTCGTAAACCCGCAGATATGCGGCGACAGCACCGCTAAGCGCCTCTGCGCGACGGCCGTTCTATGGTGCTGGATATGGCAGAACGAGCTTATGCCGCGCCGCCAGCTTATGAAACTTCTCGACGTCGTCGCGCTTGCGACGATAGCGGACTGCGTTTCGCTCTCTTCCTCGCTGAACCGCGCGCTTGTGCGCGAGGGCATAAATTCCATACGCTCGAAGGCGCGTCCCGGGCTCAACCTTCTAATGGAACAGCTCGGAATATCTCCGTCGTCGATAGACACGGAAGATCTTGCAATGCGCGTCATTCCGTGCCTCAACGCGGCGGGGAGGCTGTATCTGGCCGACCTGGCCGTTGAAGTGCTCTTTCCCGGCAAAGACCTTGCCGGGAAGGTCGGCAAACTCATCGCGCTGAACCGCAGGCGGCGCGAGCTTTCCACGAAGATACTCGAACAGGTAGACAACCTCGCCGATGACAAATTCAGATATGTGCTGACGAGCGACGACTGGTCCGTCGGCGTGCTCAGCAGTGTCGCAAGCCGCATATGCGGCGACAGGAACGCGCCGGTCGCGCTTGCCGCTTCAGTCGGCGGCAGTATAATGCGCGGCACTCTGCGTATGCCCGCAGGCGGCGACGCGGTAGGCGTGCTCAAGCAGCTTGCGCCGCTCCTCAACACATGGGGAGGCCACCGTCTCGCTGCGGGATTCAGCGTAAAGATGGAGAACTGGCAGACGGTGCGGGAGAAGATGGAAGAAATCCTCTCCGGCGTCAAGGTCGTCGGCGAGAAAGAAGAGCTGCTCTTCTGGAACCCGGCCAACCTCGACATGAAGACGTGGACCGAGGCCTCCGCGCTTGGGCCCTTCGGCATGGACAACCCCGCGCCGATGCTCTACGCGCCGTACAACGGCAAAATGTCGCTTTCTCCGCTCGGCAAGGGCGGCAAACACGTAAAGGTCTCCCTGGGGCCGGTTTCGCTGCTGGCGTTCGGCGCTACGGATATGTTCAGCGGCGGATGCGGCTGGCTGGACGGCTGGGTCTATAAGCCGCGGCTCGACACGTGGCGCAACGTC